>Ga0208019_1000823_pt1 | contig 16858 bp, 6 predicted proteins | sample CB_VirMetaG_5_FD_184540 | JGI IMG/M metagenome (GOLD analysis project Ga0208019, IMG submission 184540) | Freshwater to marine saline gradient viral communities from Chesapeake Bay - CB_1508_1D Viral MetaG (SPAdes) (version 4) | ecosystem: Environmental > Aquatic > Marine > Coastal | place: USA...
AATGGCCGGGAAGTTCGGCATGGAACAAGTAGAGGGCTCTGGTGGATTATTCGGTCAACCTAAATTTAAATTCACTGATACCAAAAAATTTGGAGCCGGAGAATATGGCAGCGATTTTGTCAGGTCGCTTGGTATGTATGAAGAATATGAAAAGATGAAGGGTGCTTTTGAAACATACAGCGGTGTTGCTGGGGGAAATAGTAATGTTAAAAACCCGCCAGATATATCGGATGGAGCTTCCATGGGAGGAATCTATTAATGGATCCTTTTACTATTGCAATGACAGCAGTCTCGTTGTATCAGGGTTATAGTCAAGCCAGTGCCCAGAATGAGCAGACTATATCCCAGATGAAATCCATACAACTTGAGGCTGAATATCTTCGCAAACAAAAAGATGAGCTACGTGGCTTTTATGGAAAGAGGCGACGTTCTGTTAGGGATAAGTATGGCAACCAAGTAGGCACACTCTATGAACGTGCTGGTGAGAAACTACTGGAAACTTCACAACGATATGATGAGATTATAGCTCAATCTGGTCTTGCATCAAGTGGAGTACAGCAAAAGAAGCGACGGGAACTATCTTCCATTAACCGTGATATTACCAATCAAGCGCAGTCAGCAAATCTGCAAATGCGTGATACAACGGAACAACTTGACTTTACCGAAAAGAATACGTTGAGCCAGATTGATTTGAAGCTTGGTCAACTTCAGGAACAATTTAATTACTTAGGGGAATCCCTTGGCCCATAAGAAAAGGATAGAACATGGCTAACGAAGGAATAAATACTGCGCTAGAAATCTTAAACCAAATGTTTGGTCGTGAGTGGCAATCTAGGGAAGCCGATAAGGAACGTGCTCATAAGTTAATGTCCATGAGGATACAATCTGATGAGAACGAGTTACAGGCACTCAACAGGCGTATTGAGAGAGAGTCTGATGAAGTTAGGCGGCTTGAGACTGAGCATGCTAAATTAACTGGCTTTCTGAAGGAGCGTGAAGAAAGTGGAACTCAGGATGCTAAACAACTCGCTGCTCAGAAACTTGGTTTTTACGAAGCAAAACGCAGTGACAAGAAAAACCAATTATCCGAACTTAACAAACGTGCTCAGGAACTTAATGTCAGCATGGCTAACTTTATCAATATGCGTGATGGTATAGCATCTGGACTCTACGAAAAATTTGTTGGGGCTGATAAGGATAAGTCACTTATTGGTCTTTCCCATATGTCACCAGAGGAAAGAAAAGCAGCAATTGAGTATCAGAGTTCATTGGATAAGAATGTTGATGTGAAATTACTAGAAGCCGCCCTGTCCCAGTATGCAAGTGGAGCCAGTAAGGAACAATTTGATATGCTGTACCGTCAGGGTATGTACAATTTAGCAGTTAGGGAGAATGAGAGAAAGAAGCTTGAACAAGCTGCTGGAGAAACTCAGGCCATGATGGAACAGTCTGCATCGCAATTTAAAGCCGAGTGGAGTCAATTTTCCAGCCGACTCAAAAATAATAAATGGACTATTAGCGATGAGATGGCTGAGAAGATGAGCATTCCTGATGTTAATGCAACTGCTAAATCTGTTGTAGGTGCGCTGGATAGTATGGCGCTAAATGTGGCTGAATTGGTTTCTGAATATGCTGATGAGAATACGTGGCTTCCTGTTGACTGGCTTGATGATGTTACACCAGAAGTAAAGGCTGCTGTTGACAGATATGGTGAGGCGGTTGACCGTGAAGAAAGAACACGTGCGGCATATCAGATACTCAGGGAGGTCAGGAAACTTCCAGACCTTAGCCAGTTTGAGGATGAGGGCGATCAAGAAGGAATAAACTATCTATCAGATATGTTATCTGGTGTTGATATGCTAATGAATGCTCAACGCTACTTACCTGCATATGCTACATCGGATGAAGATGCTGCGCTACTTAATATGCGTCTTGAAGAACTTAGCACACCAGCCGAAGAGGGACAAGGCACAGCTCAAGCAGGAGCTAAACCATTGGCTGCGCATGACCAGAGTACAACTAAATCTGGTAGCGTAGTGGGAGAAGCGTTATCATTACTTGATGAACTTGCAACTACACCAAAAAGGGACAGAGGTAAACTGGATACTTTTCTTGGTATGGATGTAACATACACATCGCCAGAAGAAACCATGAAAACATACTCTGATCTTCTTAGCCCATCGGAAGAGTCTAGAAAAAAAATGGGCCCATATGCTGCATCACAGAATTATGATACATGGTGGAGTAGGAATACAAAATTAAATGATAATTGGCTAGATATTCCATCTGGTAAGGAATTTACAAAAGCTGGAAATGATATAGTATCATCCGCTAAAGATGTATTTAATGCGCTATTTCCAGAACAACCAAAACCCACTGTTGGAATGTCAAAACGAAAAATTGAACAACAGGTAGCTTCTCCAACAAAGAATGAAAATAAACAAGTAGTTTCTCCAAAGAAGAGTGAAAATAAACAAGTAGTTAAGAGAAAGGAAGAAGCTACAAAGAAAGAAGTATCAGCAGCACTGGAAGTTATTGATAAGTTGGATAAGAAGAATGAGAAGAAACCACTTGCTAAAAATGATGTTGCCAAAAGAGAAAAGGCAATTGACAAATTAGTCAACCCTGTGTCCGGTGGCACAGTAAATAAAGCCGTTATTTCGTATATTACTGCTGGTAATTCTTCTCCAATTGGATTTACTGACACATTATATGTCTTCAATCAGATTGCAAGTGGATCGACCAGTGACGTAATAGCAACACATACTTTTGTTAAGAATTATTTAGAAAGTCCAAAATCTAAGGGTAAGAAGAATCTGGATAGGGTAAAAACTTTAGAGAAACTTTTAGCTAAACTAATTTCGAGGAAATAATGCCCGAAGATAAAACCTACCAATTAAACCACACCAAAGATGAATTCATAAAAGGTGTGCGTGACACTTTACCATTTCAATATCGCTGGCTTGACGATGATGATATACTATCTTTATCAGTAAAGCAAAGACCTGAATTGGTCAATGCAAGATTTAAGGATGAGCTTCCAGAGACACCATCATTCTTTAGCCAGATATGGTCTTCAATGAAAGAAGCAGCCTATCGTCAACCACAGGTAGGTGCTTCACTATACAACCAACTTATAGAGTTTGCCAGTAGTGGAGATCAGGTTAGCCCTGAGCTACGTGATCGTGCTTCTAAGTTTGCTGGTAAGTTATATGATATCGCTACCAATTCCACCAAAAGAATGATGGAAGAAGATACTAGCCTCAGAGCGGTACAACAATGGAATGCACAAAATCCATTTGAATGGGGCAGGGTATTTGAACCATCTATCATTGGTCGTGGTATGGGCTCTGTATTGTCATCATATGCCCAAATTATACCGGCTGCTACATTAGGTTCATTCATTGGTGGTCCAGCAGGTGGCTTCCTTGGTGGTTATGCTGCTGGTTATGCACTTGAATCATCTGAGGAATATGAACAGATATATCGTGCCGGTAAAGAGCGTGGATGGACTGACGAAGAGATATTCAAGAAAGCTGGTGAAGGCGCTGTTGCTTATGGTGCTATAGCATCAGTGCTCGAGGTATTGGTTCCGTTTGGAGTTGGGCGCTCACTCGGATTGTTTGGCAAGGAAGCCAGTAAGTCTATGTTTGGAAGATTCTCTGCCAAGTTCTTAAAAAAATCAATGAATGGTTCATCTGGTTCACGTTCAGCATCAGAGGCAATGTCCGAGGTATTAAAGGAAAACATATCTGGTGCTCGCAGATTACTTGATATGACCAGGTATACGCTTGGTGAATCTGGTCTTGAAGCTACAACTGAAGGATTTCAGTTCCTTGCCCAAAAAGCCATAGCAGATAAGGTTATCGACAACCGTGATCTCATGACTCCAGAGTGGATCGCTGAAGCCATTAGTGACCCAGAACTATCCGAATCTATCTTTGGTGGTTTTCTTGGTGGTGGCTCTATGGCTACACTTGGTTCGGTTGGCGAAACATCTGGACGAGGTGGAATCATTGAAGCTGAAAAAGCTAACAAGATAGAAGACCCTGATAAACGTGAAAAGTTTATTACTGACTTTCTTGGTTCCAACAAAGTTAATAAGTATGATAAGTTAGCATTCTCTAAATCTGTAATGGGCAAAGAGTTTATGGATGAACTCTCAAATGTCTTGCAGAAAGAACCAACCGGAGAACCACAAACTGAGACTGGTGCTAAACCGACTGGTATGCCCAAAGCAGAAACAGCCACTGGTCCAACCGTACTTGAGAGATTAATAAATCCATCACTTGGTCAGGTATCTGCCGAAGAAGCCCAGGGACGTTCATTGTCAGATCGTGCATTGGACTATGTTCTTAAAAATAAAATGACCAAGCAGGAATCTGAAATACTGAGGAAGGATGAGAAGCTAAAAACTCAATTCTATTCCATGATAGCTGAAGGACTAATAAACCAGCACTATAAAGAAAGTCAGGTTATCAATAAGGATGGGACTCCTAACATACCTGCTATACGAACCATACTAACTGAGCTATATAAGAAGAATGCTAAAATTGAGGTAAGTGAAAGTGGTGATCTTTCTGGAACAGATGTAACTGCTAAACTGGTTACCACAGAGGAAGAGAAGAAAGCCTTCATTGAGGAGGAGCAGAAAGCCTTCATGAAGGAGGAGCGGGAAGCTGCTTTCAGGGAAGAAAAGAAAGCATTCCTTAAGGAAGAGAATGCCGAGAATCTAAAACCAATGTCACTCAATATGGCTAAGTCTATATTACGTGGAAATAAGATAGACACAACCAACATGAGTGATGAAGAAATAATAACCAAGGCTGAGAGCCTGAGACCAGCTAATGCCAAGCAAGGTAAGCAAGGTAAGCAAGGTCGTCAAAGAACTCCAGAGCAAGCCAGACAGAAAGTTAAAAACTTTAGAAAAGTATTTGGCTTATCCGAAGAACAAGTTGCCGACTTATCTGATGATAATGTAAAACGCTTAGCTAGTTTAACCAGCCAGCAAATGCGTAAAATGAAATGGGCTGAAAGTCCACGAAATATTGCTGTTGTAGCCAAGAAGATCATTGAAGGAAAAGGACTATCTGACAACGACCTTCAATTACAGCAAATATATCCAAGTGAGCTTGAGAGGGAAATTGCCAGACAGAGTGGTGAACAACCATCAGAAAGTACCGTTAAACGCACAGAAACGGCCCCTGCTGAGACGCAAACCGAAAAGGCTACTAGTGATAAGGGTAAGGACGAAAAGAAGTCTAAATACGAAAAAACTGAATTAGTTGAAGATGAGTCAACTAACTATGTTTCCAGAACTAATAAGAATACTAGACGGTCTGATGCAACACTAGCCATTGCTCTTGACTACAATACTGCTGGCGAACGAGCAACAAAGAAAGCTGCTGGTAAGAAGTATATAGATGGAAATCTTGATGTTGATGCAATAGTAGATAGGCTTAATAAGCTTAATACTAAGGTATTAAACATAGCTGGTAATGGACTCAGCACATTAGTACAGGGAGGATTCGATCAGGAACAGGCAGATAGACTGGTACTAACTATTTTATCTGAAATAATTTCACACCCAAACCTGAAGAATAAAATAGAATTAATTGTAACTGGTGGACAGACTGGTATTGATGAAGCTGGTGCTAAGGCTGCTGTTCAATTGGGCATACCTGTTAGCGTATTAATGCCAAAGAAATTGAGAATCCGTGGTGCTGATGGAAAGGATGTCACTGAAACAAGAGAGCAAGCACTCAAACGTCTATTTGGAAAAGTAGAAACTCAACCTACTGAACAAAAAACTACAGAAAATCTTACTGAAAAAATTAATAAAATAAGTGGTATTTCTGCAACATTAGATACGGAAAAATATCCAAATGGTTTTGGTTGGGTATTGCCTATTCCTGAAATGGAACAACTTGGAGGAGGTACTTACGGGGCTGGTAATGTTTATAATATTGGCGATAAGTTATATGAAGAACGGACTAATAAAGAAATAACTGGTGATAGATATAATAAAATAATAGAACTAATAGATAATTTAATATCTATTAAAAATAAATTTTATAGATTTACAAAGCCAGAAAAATATGATTATTCCAATAGAGCTATAAGAAATAAATTACAAAAAAAATGGAATGAAAAACCATTATCTGGCAAAATTGAATCATTAAAAAATGCGGGATTTAATGAAAGCCAAATTGAATATTTAATACAAAACAGTGATGGTTATTACGATGGCAATACAATAAAATTAAAATTAGATGAATTATTACAGCATGCAAGAAGAATAGAATATTTTACTGGGATTGATAAACACGCAATTAATTTAGTTTTAAGAGAAACTATTTTTTTCAATCGTGCTACATCTGAATTATTAACTGAAGAACAGGAAGAATCTGATAAAACAATATCTAAATTAGAATATACGCCTGAGAATATAACTTCATTGCAATCTAATGAGATATTTGTATTTGGTTCTAACGCAGAAGGCATACATGGTAAAGGCGCAGCATTAACAGCAAAACAGAATTTCGGTGCTATTCAAGGACAGGCAGAGGGGTTGCAAGGACAATCCTATGCAGTAATAACGAAGAAAAATTGGCGGGAAGCAAAATCTTCAAGCCTTAAAGAGATTCAAGATAGCATTGAAAAAATGTTAGACTTCGCAAAGGATAATCCAGATAAGAAATTCTTAGTTACTAAATTAGGTAGTTCTTTAGCAGGATATAAGGTAACAGAAATTAAGAAGTTGTTTGAGAACCTTAAAGATAAGATTCCCAATAATGTGGTATTACCAAAAGAATATGAAATTAGAATTAGTAATATTAAGCCAGATGAAAAACCACAAGCACCCGATGATGAGTCTGATGTATCTGGACAGTCTGCTACCGGTGATGAATATAACCAAGATGAGGGCTTTGGCTTCATGGGTACTGAGGAATCATTTACCCAAGAAGAATATTCCAAGCAGATAGAAGACCTATGGAATGGTAAGCCAGTTGCACTAAAGATGATACTTAACAATGCCATAAGCAAAATTAAGGATAACCGTGTCAAAGGATTGATGCAGAAAATATATAAGTATATTAATCCAAATACAGTTATCAAATATGATACAGAGGGCAGGATTAACAATAACCGTGTAGCAATGTATGATACAAAAACAAACACGGTATATGTAAATCCAAATATAACCATATCAGATAATCTAAAGGGAACTTTCCTTGAAATTATAGCACATGAATCCATGCATGCTGTAACTGCTAGCTTGATAGCTGGTGTTGCCAATGGAATGGTTAGGGATAAACAGTCTATAGCACTATATGAAGAACTTGGAAGAATAGTTAAATTAGCTATAAGCCATAAGGTATTCTTCAATTTAGGTGATACAAAAACAAATATAGCTGAATTTGTTTCGGTGTTATTCTCTAACAATACTTTAGCCGAAGCACTTATGCAGATACCTGATGTATCAAAGAAATCATTATATAGCAGATTTATAGACTTCATTAAACGATTGTTCCGCATATCAACAACTAACACGTTATACGATTCTGCGATAGACGCTTCACTGAAAGCAGTTGATCTAAATAAGAAGATGGAGCAGATTGATAATGAGAAACTTATTTCCAATAGGTTTTATTATGGCTCTGAGGCTACTGAACCCGGACAGTTTGAGTCGGATAGGTACGGAGAAGGCCGTGATGGTGAGCTCATTGACCCGGCAGTATTCATTGATAAAATGCTAGACACCCATTATGGGGTTTATATAGACGATAAAACATATGCTGAATTAATCAAGGTAATGAGAGATAACTCTGGACTTAACCTAAGAGATAATAATAATTTTCTATTTCTGGAAAAGAAACTGTTTAACACAATATTAAATAACAATCCAGACAAAGAAATAACTCATCCGCCATACACAACTGAATTCCGTGATGGTATTAAACTATGGTACAACAAGGTTCAAAGTACCGTTGATGTTGCACTATCAAAACCAAAGAATCCAGATAATCCATTATTACTCGTAAGGGACAGTAGTGTAGTTAAGCGTTGGTTGAGAACAATCATAGTCTCACGTTTTGGGAAACTACGAATAATTGATAAGCCACAGATAAAGTTAGTTAGTGGTGGAAAAGAAGCTCATAGTGTAATACAGAATTTCCTTGAAGGACAACAGAATAAACCATTCCAAAATAAACTTATCTATGCGCTAGCTTCTGACATTGTAGAAGAAGTTGATCTAAAGGATAAGGGTGTATTTTACACTAATGCCGATATGTCTAATTTCACGTTAGATGTATCTACTATCTACTCCCTTAACAGGAATTGGGGAATAGACTATCAGAATCAAGTAGCTAATAAAAGTAAGAATCCTGTGCTAATGTTCTTTCTTGGAACCACTGGTGATGATAACTCAAAGATGATGTTCTCTGTTGTGCCTAAGCAATATGCCAATGCAGATGAAGCTATGTTCGATGAATATGTAGCAAAAGAAATAGCTGACGGCTATATGACTGATGAGCTTGCACTTCAAATGAAAAATGATGCAGTTCGTATTGAACCGCTTAATCCATCCATATGGGCACAAACAATTGGCTGGCATCATAGGATGAAGGAAATTAAGGGTAAGAAGTATTTAATAAGATACAGCAAAAAGAATATCGCAAATCTGTACAAACGACTTAAACTAGATGTATTTGAGGGGTGGGTTCCACGTGGAATGGGTGAAACCAAGATACTGGTTATCGATCCTGAAACGACTGAATTTGAATTTGTCAGCAGTGACGGAAAGGTTGTCACTAAACCAGCGATAAATCAAGAGTCTGGTAAGTATCGTTACGATGGTTGGACTATGACATCACGTGACTATTTTGAGCGTCTGTACAGGGCAACAGGAGTGAATACAAAGGTACTTAAAACGGTTATCAGGTATCTTAACCCATTGAACGGTGTTGATTATATTGCACTCAAGCATGCTGAAATGGTTCCGTATGATAACATGACTATATATAAAACTGAAGAGATAAATGGAAAAACCAAGCGTACTCCAATAGCATTTTATACATATGGTAAATGGCATGATGCAGCTAACCCCAACGTGACATTTGATAGGGTTACGAGTAGAGAGGAAGCCAAGGATGTTGATGGCGCATATGATGTAAAGAATGACTTTATTACATTGCCAGAAGATTCTGTTCGTGTTGCATTCTCCGTTGACACCTCAGCTAAGCATGCGGCATTCCCAATAGCTATGAATGAACTATTCCTAAGTGATAAGTTCTTTGATAAGAATACCTTAGCTAAGGATTATTTGCAAGCTGTTATAAACTATTATGGTAATAATGCTAAGGAATATTTAGATGAGTTATACTCATTCAGAGATAATCCAAAGAAATTAAAAGCATTTATTAACAGAAGACTTAAACGTGGCGAGGTTCCAAAGGAACTTGAGCAATATGTCCAGTTAACCGAAGATGGTGAAGCACTGCTGATACCGAATGTCATAAGACAAATTATACCAATGTTAAATAATAAGATAATTATTGATGGTATAAATAAAATGAGGGCCTTTGAGAATAACAGGGCAACCCACTTGGACATTGTGGCTAATGGTGGAGAAGATTTAAACAATGGTGAGGTTGGGCTATCATTAGATAATGAAGCTGTAGTCACATGGCTTGAAGAAGAAATGGGTGAAAAGATTGATTTAGGTGATGATGTTTCAAGGATACGAGCACTATCAAATATTAATAAGTGGTTAGCTGAAAATGAATTAAGGCTTCTCATACATAGGCAGCCTATACAGTCACAGACTAAAATAAAATACATGAAGGTTAGATATGTTACACTTGGTCATGGTCAGGTAATACATATGACCGAACATGATATTTTGCGGGTATTAGATGGTGACCTTGATGGTGACTCTGTTTATGTAGAGAAGCTTCCAGAAACCCTCGCCGAACCAATGTCTGAACTAATTAATTCAACTGGGTGGAATCAGCGTGACAGATTAGTTGAACTTAGATATTTTAAGGAAGGGCCGCTTGGTGATAAGGTAGCCAGTATTGCGCAGCGTTCAAAGTTCCTTAGTATGTTTTCCATACTACTTAGTGGGCGTGGTGCTGTTGTTAATGCCAAGAACATTTTAGCTCAAATAGCATATAAGAAATTTGAGATTGAATACTTAGTTAAGTATAAAAGAAGTGAATTTGATGCTGTACAGAAAATTAAAAGAAGATTTAAAATTATTGATCCAATGGAATATACCGTAATGGATTATTGGCCGTTAGACCCTGAGTTTCTCAATACGACTACTGAATACCGTGGAAAAGAAATGACTGTGCGTGAATCAATTCTGCAACAGGGTGATCATATTATTGAGCGTAATGGTTCATTGTATCTTGCCACAACCAAGGAAAATGAATTCTCTATTTTATTACAAGCTGTAATTGATAACGAAAAGTTTGGTTTGTTCAATAATGATAATTTATTTGTTGACGCTGATGGAAATAAGTTAAATATGAGTGACTTCCTGCTAAGCAGAATGTTTGAAATTGTACCAGATAGTAGTGATGCATGGGTTGGCCAAGGTAAAAAGACTATGCTTAAGCCGGACTTTAAAGTATTAAGGTTTGCCTATCGTGCATTTAATATGTCAGCAGACAGAAGAGGACGTGGAGCTGGTGGCAACTCAAGGAAAATGAGTGAAAATATAGCACGTAGTGAGGAATTGTTTAGCCGTAACTTTGACTTAGACGAGAATGGTAAACCATATACGATGGATGCGGATACCATAACATCTAATATTAAATCTGAAATATATGATGAGATTGATGCACTACCAAAAAGACGAAAAGACAGATTAATGGTTACGCCAACTGATGTCCTTGATGTTAAAACTAATGGGAAGATAACACCTATGGAATGGATGATGTCTCAGGTTGGAATGAGAAATGCCATTGATCAGTCTAATCTAATGCAGAATGGTGTATCACTTGATAGTGTTATGCTAAGAGAAAAGAATGGTGCTCTTGGTGCTCATATAAATACTATGAAGCAACTTGAAATTCTATACCGTGACATGATTGGTGAGCATTCCAATGTAAAGGAAAAGGTTCAAGAGATATTTAATGGTATGGAATTTGGCCAGAGAATGATGTCTGAATGGCTTGACATATTTGCTAAAAGAAAACGTGAACTACTTGAGCGTGGAGTTGATAAAGATATAATAGACCAGATTACATTGAAGGCTGAATATAACGATGACACCAAAGACTTTCTCCAGAAATTCTATAGTGAGTTTGAGCAGCTTACTCCACTTGGAAGGAAAGCATCAACTATTTGGGTATTGAAGGGTATCAGAATAAAGACAGATGATGGTAAGGACAGTAAGGTATTTAATGTAATGTCACTTCCCCCAATTTATGTACTCGATAAAAGTGTATTGAAGATGTATGCTATCGAATATGCTAAATACGCCTATAAGCCATTCACCAAGGGATTTAAGCGTGAAGAAGGACGCTACCCATTACTTACAGAATTATTCGATAAGATAGAAAGTTTGGAGGGCAAACGCTGTGGCTAAAATCGATTGTGCTGAAGTAACCAATTATACCGATGAAGCTATCAATGCAAGAAACTTTGCCCAAGAAGCTGATGTACGTGAAGCTGTTACAAGGATACTTGGGACTGAGGATGAAATAAGATATATCCTTGGCTCTGATAATAAGTTAGCTGCTAAGGCTATGTCGTCATGGAAGTCTGCATTTGAGAACTTAGTTAATCATATACTAAAGAATAAGCGTATATCTAGCTCTACGAAGGAACGTGATTATCTTGATATGTTGCTTGATTATTTACAGAAGAAACTTGGCATGCCAGTTGGTCGTGCAAGTCTGATAGCCACTGGTAACCCAACACGTATCATTGCTGTATCAGTATTAATTAACAAACTAATTAATCTACATAACACTAGGTTTGGTAAGAAGCTCAATGTATATGAAAGAGCACTATTGCCAACTACTCTATTTGGTATGAGGTCTGATCCATTTGGTTCAATTTACAGGTATCTAAAGAAGGCTGTGAATCTTACAGAAGATTCAAGACATATGTATTCATTGTTTGAATCAAAGTATAACAAGATAATGGATAAGCGCATACGTGGTATAAGGAACTCTATAGCTCAACTACTTCAAAAGACTGGTGGCGTTATCACTCCAGATATGATATATTCAAATACAAAGATTGAATCATTGGACGATATAGATGTTGACAATGAGAATATAAATGAAGAAGGAATAAGTGGAGTATATACTGTTGATAATAGAGAAGTAACTTACTTTGGCACTATTAAAAAGAATGACGGAACAATAGTCCACCTAGTTATAGATAATGCCACAAACCAAAAGGTAGAACTTCCTGAAAATATAATTCCACGAAGCACATTAGAAGACAAGTTAGTAGATAAGTATGCTAATGAAATGACTAATGATGTAATGAATGGGCAAATGAGATATATTAGATGGGCTGATTCACCTATTAGCAAAGAGCATAAAGAAGAGATTAGTAAGATATTAAATAAGATAAAAACAAAAGTTGAAAAGGGTGAAGGTGAATTATCTAAGGGTATGGCAGATGTCCACTTTACTGAAGTAGGTGGCATAACTTTCAGATATGTTATACTTAAAAAAGGTGGACTTGATAGGGATAAGGAAACACACTATGCCTACATAATAAGCCATGAAGCCAATGGAGAGAAGGTAAATTATTTTAGCAAGAATCAAGAAGAATTAAAGAAACGTATTAAAGTATCTGAAGCAACAAAAATTAAAAGTGCCAATCCATTTCGTGAGGGATGGTATAAGTCAACAGTATATCGTAGTTATGGAAGTAAGTATTGGGAAAAAGATAATGATACAAGAGGATTAATTGAGGATAGTGTTGAAACTGGATGGGACTTTTCAAGACTTAATTTATCGTATCTAAGCACTCAACCAAATAGTTTATTAACCTCAGCATATACTGATCCATCTACACCCGGAGCACGTGGGGTTCAGACGTATAACATATGGGATACAATATCCAGATTGCGGACGTTATTAAATCTTGTTGGTAATGATATGCAACTAAGAGCAGCAAAGGAACAAAGTGAACTTGAGAAGAGACTTGATCCAAAAGGAAAGTTTGCTAAGTCATTATCTAGGTATATGAAAGTAAAAGATGTTGAGACCATGCTTGAAGCCGTTAAACAGCTATATGGCGTATCAAGCAGAATATATGTTGACGAAAAAGGTAATCTCCATTCTCCCAATAGCCATTTCCAAATGATGAAGGATGGTTACTTTCCAACTATATATGACAGAAATACTGTTGATGATATGCTTGATAACACAATAGATAATCTGAAGTTACGGTTATCAGAAATAACTGATGATAAACAACGGGCAGAACTTGAACTATTAATTAAACAGTTTGAATTAACCAGAGCCCGTAGATATCCTGAGCACCTTGAAGATGAAATAAGTATGCTTGAGACTGAATTGGGTATTGATAAATCTGGTACTTCAAATGCTATTTTAGCTGACAGAGTTGTTAATATGAAGCATCGTTCTTCATGGACTGACTTATCGCTCAGGCGACGTGATGGTGATGTTATACGTGACTATTTAAAAAGAACATATTATTCAATAGCCAAGAACCAATTGATGGTTGAAATGCTTGACACTATTGAGAACATTATAGTATTAAATAAAGGTGAATTTTCCAGAGACGTAACCGACTATATGATCGAGAGAACCAAAACAGCATTCCATAATCCAACAGCATTTGCCGGATTTAAAGATTTGCCATTGGTCGGAACTATCAATTACTCATATGAAAATTTAGCCAAGAAACTAAACAAGATACTTCCGGGTAGTCGTAACTGGAACGCTAAAGACTTACAACATCTCGTTACGTGGAGCAAAGGTTTAATATCTGGGGCCGTATTGGGGTATGGTACTGCTTTAACTAATAGGACTCAGATTATTAACCCATTTATCCGCTATGGAATGGATATAATGAAGCGAGCTTCACGTATGCTGCGTGATAAGGATACTGCTCAAATGGCCGAAGCTATCATCCAGCACACGGGTATTGATGAAGTAGTTAATATGGTAATGGATGCCCTAGCATCTGGTTCACAAATTACCAGAAAAGATGCTGGCTTACTATCTGTCCCCGGACTACCATTACAAATACCGACTGCTGCATTCAGAGACTTCTTGTTAATGTTAAAAGATAATAGACCCGGCTTTGTTGAAAAGGGTATTCCAGAAATTAATATGGCATTAAACAGAATTGAAGTTGAACGTATTAATCGAATAAAAAATGAAACACAGCGATACGAGGAAAAGAAAAGGTTGCTTGAAAAAGCATTGGATAATAAACGTATAACGAGAGCACAGTTTAAATCAAGATTATTTGCCTATGAAAAGGAAATAAAGCGATTAAACAGTGAGCCACAAAAGCGTAATGTTCGTAAACTGCGTGAGTTATACCTTGATCTAATCATGACTCCAAAGGATGACAGAAACCGTAAAATAATTGAAGCTAAATTTAAGGCTATACTTGGTGACGTAACGGATAACAGACTAAGACGAATGGTATCTTGGAAGCTATCATGGTGGTGGGACTCTGCTGCCCCTGAGTTGTTTACTGTTACTGAAGGTGAGCGAGCCATGCGTAAACATGGAGCAATAGCAGCTATATTGCATGCGGCAGATGCTAAGCTATTAGGTTCAAGTTCGGGCAAGACAATTCCAGTAGAAATAAAAAATAAAGTCACTGGGTTGGTTGAGATAGTAAATGTACCAGATATCTATATGTCTGATGAAGCTGTGCGTATTGCCAGAAATGCTGTAAATGAAATGTTTTTTGGTATGTCACCAATTCACTTACCCGAATCAATGGCTGGACTTGGGCAGCAGATATTCCTATACAAAGGTTATCCATTAAACCAAATGTTACACGACTATAATGTGTGGGAAGGGTTTATGGCTGGAAGTGACTATGGAAGGTCACATGAAAAGTGGATGAACATGGGAGCCAGATTAATAAAAGAAGGTATAGCTGCTTCTAATAGAGCGTGGAATGGCATACCAGTCGATCCAAGTAACAAAGAAATTGATACTGAAGCATTGGCTATGTTAAGATTTCTTGGTGTTAGGGTTGGAATGTCTTTATTCACTATTGGAACAGAATTAGTTGGTATACTAAAGTATATAATTAGAACACCATTATCCAGACAGTTAAGTGGTATGATACGTGGTGGTGAAAATCCAATCCTTGGTATAGCATTAAGACTATTAATAAATGGATTACTGATGTCTATGGCTGATGACGATGAATTATTTGAAGGAAATTTACCTGAGATTGGTTGGGATATAGCCAGATTATTATTACCAGTATTCTTTACCCTACCGGCCAACTTAATATATATGGCACTAGAAGATTAAAACAATTTGATTTTTAATATATTTTTTGTTATATTATGTATAACAAGACATTGGATTTAACTGGAGGTATTGTAATGGCGGTTGCGCCCGTAGCACGATTGAAAAAAAGTGAACTTGTATGGTTAAGTAATCATACTTGTAAGCATGGTCATAATTATCTTAATCATTATAATTGCTATTTAAACGAAATGCCAGATGACTCTCCACTTAATCACAGGATAGGGTTCTTTGATATTGAAACATATGGATTTAAAGCATCGTCAGGTATACTATTTGGATACTGTATAAAAGAACTTGATAGTGATAAGATTCATGAAGCATGGCTTGAACCATCTGATAGAAAGAATGGCATTGTTCCAGATGAGCGGGTATCTAGAAAAATGGTAGAAGACCTTAGAAAATTTGATCTTATTGTAACATATTATGGAACCCGAATGGATTTACCTTTTGCTAGAACAAAAGCTCTTATGCATGGTATAGATTTTCCTGAATATGGTGAACTAACTCACTTAGATTTATACTATTTAATTAGAAATAAGTTTTCATTACACAGAAACTCATTAGAAGTAGCTTGCTCTACACTATTAGGTAAAACAAATAAGACACACTTTGATGTTAAGCTATGGAACAAGGCATTATTTGGTGATCAGAAAGTAATGAAAATGATTGCTGAACATTGCCGATATGATGTAATAGATACTGAAGCATTATACAAAAAAGCTATCCCATTCAGACGTAGATTAGATCAATCAATTTAATAATAATAGGGAACGAGACGAATAAACCAATACCTATAATGCGTCTCGCTCCCATTTAATCTCCTTTACTGGTTAGTCCTTTGTTGGTATCCGGTTGTCATTAAAGTGTTTCAAAGTTCCAATCATATTCATTTGGATTATTCCTTTTATTGTATTCATCCAATGTGACAAGAAGTTTGTGGAAATGATCCCATGAAGTATCCGCCCACCACGATGTAGAACTGGCGTGCCACTCGTTAAGACTTATTACGGAATGGAACACTCTTTGCAATCTACCATCTTTTATACGAAATCGGTGCATTCCTCTTGCCACATTAAGCTCCCATGAGGAAAATGGCAATTCGATATTCATTTCCTGTATACCGTTTTTGTCTGGCTTTTTAAAATACTTTGCAATTAATTCTTTTTCTGTCATCTCATCTCCTCATTATATTATTTTAAACGAATTGCCAGTTCTCTCCAAATTTTTATCTCTAAATCTTTTACTTTTAATTTTAATTCAGAGTTTTCTTCTTTTAACCTTTTTATCTCTTCTGTTAAGCCTATTACTTTCGTTTCTATTTCAGTAGTAGTACATGAGCAATCCTG
>Ga0208019_1000824_pt1 | contig 16837 bp, 19 predicted proteins | sample CB_VirMetaG_5_FD_184540 | JGI IMG/M metagenome (GOLD analysis project Ga0208019, IMG submission 184540) | Freshwater to marine saline gradient viral communities from Chesapeake Bay - CB_1508_1D Viral MetaG (SPAdes) (version 4) | ecosystem: Environmental > Aquatic > Marine > Coastal | place: USA...
ATAAGGAGTAAAAAATGGCAGTAACAACTACATGGAAAGTCCTTGATATGAAACACAATCCGAATGATGGTGGTGTTCTGGAAGTTAAGTGGGAGCTAAGAGCGACTGCTGATACTGGAGAAACTGCTGTGGAAGGTGGAGAACTCAAGATTGACTCTTATGATGCTTCCTCTCCTAACTTCATTCCATTCGCCAACTTAACTGAAGAAACAGTTTTGAATTGGGTATGGGAAGATTTAGGCGATCAAAAAGCAGAAATAGAGTCTGACCGAACTGCGAAGGTAGATGCTCAGATAGCGAAGAACGCAAGTGAAGCTACTGGTTTACCTTGGGCAACTTAACATATATACTATCAACCAACACCAAGGAGGTGATTAAATGGCAATAACCTACGAATGGAGCTTTCCGAACTTTGAGGTGGACGGCTCTGATAATGTACAAACAGTCCACTGGCGACTGACCGCTACTGACAGCGAAGTTGATGCTGACGGTAACGCTTATACAGCATCCATGTATGGAAGCTGCAACGGTGCAGACATGACGTTTGCAACCATGACGAAACAGAATGCAATTGATTGTGTGATCGAACACGGAGGTCAAAGCGAAGCAGAAATGCAAGCTAATTTAGACAGCCAGATCGCAGCATCAAAAGCACCTGCAACAACAAGTAAAACGAAGGAGTTTTAATGTTTACTTTTGACGACAAACAATATGACGAAACCAAGCTCAATCAGCAAGGACAAGAGGCATATGGCCACTTGAGGCTGATTGCCAACCAAGAGATTGATCTTCAAGTGAAAGCTAATCACATAGCCGTGCTCAAAGCACATTACACAAGTGTCTTAAAAGAAAATCTTCCGACAGTCGAAGATAAAAAAGAAGAGCCAGAGGAAGAGAAAAAAGAATAGGGTAGGATGGCTAGCGAATTAAAAGTTAACAAGATTACTCCCGAGTCAGGTCTTACCCTGACTTTGGGGGATTCGGGTGATACGATTAATTTCGGTAGCGGTGTCCTCCCTAACTTTGAAAATTTAACCGTCACGGGTGATCTGACGGTTGATACCAATAGTTTAAAAGTCGATTCCACGAATAATTTTGTCGGCATCGGTACAGCTAGCCCTACTGTAGCGTTAGATGTCGTCGGTGCCATTACAGCCACAGGCAATATCACAGGAACATTAGCGACCGCCGCTCAACCTAACATCACTAGTTTAGGAACACTGACAGGACTCACCACCACAGGTGATATTAACTTTGGTGATAATGATAAAGCAGTCTTTGGTGCAGGGAGTGACTTACAGATTTATCATAATTCAGCAAACGGAAAGTCTTACATTGAAGAAAGTGGAACTGGTAATCTTGTAATTAGAGGAACTGATATTGATATACTTTCAGGTGATGGTGAAGCGATGGTTACTGCGATTGCTAATGGTGCAGTTTCTTTATACTATGACGCAAGTACTTACGCCACACCCAAACTAGCTACCACATCTACAGGTATTGATGTTACAGGAACTGCTAATGCTGATATTGTTAATATTTATAATGCTTCTGCACAAGGAAGATTAAATGTTTCCAACAACGGAGCAGAACAATTAGAAGTATTTCCCGGCGATGTCGCAGGAAAAGTTTCTTTACAAGCGTTTAATAGATCCGACACCACATACGATTCATTTAGATATATAGGTTTAACACACGAGTTTTTAATCAGTGGGACGGAAAAAATGCGTATCGACAGTTCTGGTAATGTCGGTATTGGTACAAGTAGTCCTGCAACTGATTTTGGTAAAGTATTGCATATTTCAGGTGCTTCTGCCGCTACAGCAACAACAGGTGGTTCAAGACTTTTTTATACTGGAACTAACTCAAGTGGAAATTGGGGTGTTTACGATGGTACAGCAGGAGCTTACAGAGCAGTTATAAACAGTTCTGGTAATGTCGGTATTGGTACAAGTAGTCCTAGTGTTGATTTACATATTCATACTTCGGCAAGTAGTGCTAGTTCAGAAATTCTTTTAACCAATGGAGATACTGGTTCTACTGCTACAGATGGTTTTAAGATTGCTTTAAATACTGGAGCAGGAGGTGAGATATGGAACTACGAAAATGATTACATAAGATTTGGAACTAATAACACAGAACGTATGCGTATAGACAGTTCTGGTAATGTAGGGATTGGTACGAGTAGTCCTGCAACTGAATTGCACGTCAAGTCATCTGATAACAGGATGCAAATAACTATAGAAAATGATGCTGCACAAGGTGCTATTAGAATGGAAGGAATAAATCCAGTAGATGGAAGTGATAACCTTCAGATTACAGCAAGTACTTCAGGTACTAACCGTGGTATTTATTTTACAACAAGTGATTCTGGATTAGCATCTGGGAAAATATTATTTGCAAGCAACGGCAACGTAGGTATCGGTACAACTAGTCCTAGTACAGCATTAGATGTAAGTGGAACAGTAACTGCTACTGCTTTTAGTGGTGATGGTTCTGCATTAACAGGTGTTGGTGGTGGTATTACTGTAGCTGACCAATTTAGACTAACAAGTAGTTTTACTGGTGATGCTGTTCCTATATCAAGTAATTTATCAAGAGTAAGTGGTACGGGTGCGGGAGGGGGAATAGGTAGCGCAATGTCAGTAAGTAGTGGAGTCTTTACATTTCCAGAAACTGGAGTGTATTTAGTTTCATTTAATATAAGAGCTAATAACTCAGCAGACTCTGGTTTTTTAGAAGGAAAAATTAGAGTAACAACAAATAATTCAACATACAGTGATATAGCAACATGTCGAACAAGTGGTGGAACTGGCTCTGAAGATAGTGCGGGTTGCTCTATTCTTTTAGATGTTACTAGCACTTCAAATACAAAAGTAAAATTTGATATAGAACAATCTAATAATTCAAACAGTACTCAAGGGGATGCTAATGCTAATTTAACTTATATGACATTTATAAGATTAGGAGATACATAAAATGAGACCAGAAAATTTAGAAGATTATTTAATATCTTTACATGCAGGACAATGGTTTGGTTTTAATAATCAAGAACATACTTATGAAAATCTAGTTATCCTTGATGACACCAAAACTAAACCCACAGAACAAGAGTGTATTGACGGATTAGCACAGTTACAAGCTGACTATGATTGGCAAGAGATAAGAACAAAGAGAAACAAACTCCTAGAAGAAACAGATTTCTATGCTCTATCAGATGTCACCATGACAACAGAGATGAGTAACTATAGACAGGCTTTAAGAGATTTACCTTCATCTACATCTAATCCAGATGATGTAGTATGGCCTACGAAACCGACTTGAAAAATATGATAATTAATAGATAATAGGTAAACCATGGCATCAACATATTCTGAAAGACTCAAACTTGAACTTCAAGGAACAGGCGAAAATGCAGGTACTTGGGGTGATAAGACCAATAATAACTTAGATGTTTTAGACGCCTTTGCAGCAGGATATTTGTCAAAAAGTCTAGGGGGCGAAACTTCTCCTTATGTTCTTACAACAGCTAATGCTTCTGCCACTTCCGAAGCTTCTAATAAAGTAATTGAGTTTACAGGAACACTGACAGGAAATTTTACTGTTGAGATTCCTGAAAAAGAAAATAATTATTTAATTTTTAATAATACATCAGGTTCTTATACTTTAACTGTAGAGGCCACAAATCATTCAGGCAATGGAGTAGCGATAACTCAAGGTGCGTACTCTTATGTTTATTGTGATGGTGCATCTAACTACAATGTAAAAAATGCTTTATCCATCTTTGGTGGTATTACTGCTAAAGCAGATGTGGATGTCACGGGAAACGTCAATGCCTCTGTTGATGCGAACATCACAGGCAATGCAAATATTACAGGTAACGCTAGTATTACTGGTAAGGCAACAGTCACCGATGATATTATTGCTTCTGCTAATGTGAATGTTACTACAAACGTTAACGGTACAGTTGCAACTTTTTCTGGAAATGTGAATGCAGACTACATGGTTGCTACTACAGGTTTAGTTTATAACAGTCAAACAGTAGGAAATCTTGCTGTGAGAAATCTTATTACCACAGACAATACATCGACTCCTAATGATGCTCAAGGAGCTGATGGAGATTTCTACATCATTCATGATGCATAATGGCCGATTGGTATTATAAAGTCTCTGGAGCTTGGAAAACAGTCAACGAAGCTTTTTATAAATCATCTGGATCTTGGAAAGAAATTCAAGAAGGCTACATTAAAGTTGGTGGAGCATGGAAACAATTCTATACAGCCTTTGTCGCTACAGCTTTTGTAACAGAAACTTCTAGTACAACAGTAACCGTACCCGATGGTGCGAACGCTATTCACGTTCAAGCTGCTGTGGGTGGTGGATCTTCAGGTGTTGCAGGTGGTAACTACGACAAATCAGGAGGCGAATCTTCAGGTGCCGCAGGTGGTTCTGGGGGATATGTTTCCGATAAAGTTTTTTCTGTAAGTGAGGGTGAAACCTTAACTTTAACAGTGGGCGCAGGGGGAACAGGAGGTTTTAATGGGCCTTTCCCTAACTATTACGGTATTGATGGCGACGATACAGTTCTTTCTGGCAGTACCACAGGATCTATTTTTAGTTTAACAGGAAGTACAGCAGGTAGTTCTAGTGGAGGTACATCACCAAATGGTACAGTACGTACCAACTTTCCTTCTGTTGGAGGTACAGCAACTGTGAGCGCAACCCCTGTTACAACAGGAACTTTTCGAGAAGCTAATGGCGCAACCGTTACTTTCGCAACTGCCACAACTTTAAACTTAGGACCTGTGGGTACGTTTAACCAATCAGGTGACGGTGTTGCAGGTCAAAACTTAGGAAACTGTTCTGGTGATAACTGTCAAATTACAGGTGGTAATGGTGGAGCATCTTATGGTGGAGCTATTGCTGGTGGAGCAGGTGGACCTGCGGGAACAGCAGCTAGTCCGGGAACAAGAGGATCTGGTGGTGGAGGTGGTGGCGCACAACCTCAATCTGCTGGTGGTGAGGGAGGCACAGGAGAGATTAAATATCGATTCTTACGAATCACCTAGAAATGCTACTTCAGAATTATTATTACGTTTTTCCCCAAGCTTTATCTCATGAGTTCTGTGATAAGATTATTGAACAAGGTAAACAACAAGTTGTTCAAGAAGCGAAAGTAGCAGACCAGAATTTACAAAAATCAAGAAACTCTTCGGTGGCATGGATGCAAGACTTATGGTTATACGAAGCCATTGAGCCTTACATTCAAGAAGCGAATGTCAAAGCAGGGTGGAACTTTGATTGGATGGGATCAGAGATGTGTCAGTTTACCATGTATAAAGAACAACAATACTATGACTGGCATCAAGATTCTCATTTGCTCCCGTATGATAAACCGGGGACCATGGAACACGGAACCATTCGAAAACTTTCCGTGACTGTCTCTTTAGAAGACGGTGATTTATATGAAGGTGGTAATTTAGAATTTGATTTACGTAATCGTGAAGACAGTAAATCTGTTGTTCTAACAGCTAAAGAAGCAAGAGCTAAAGGCTCTATTATTGTTTTTCCTTCATTCGTTTGGCATCGAGTTACTCCTGTTACGAAGGGAACTCGCTATTCATTAGTTATATGGAGTATTGGGAATCCATTTAAATAGAAAGGAAAACTATGCAGTGGGAAGTAAAAAAGTGGTTTGGTAACCCTATCTTTATTACTAAATTAGATAATTATCAAACAATCAACAGAGAAATATTAAGAGTTATTTATGATGAGGTAAAACCTTCGAAGACCTCTTTTGCAACAACAACCGATGTTAAGGCCAGTGAATCAAAAGAAGTCAATGATAATATTCACCATAACCCTAAATTTGAAAAGTTATTTAATGCAATTCAAGAACAAATACATATATTTTTAAATGCAAATCAATTTCGCATGGAAATTTTTGATACCTACATTACCAAAGCTTGGGCTACTCTTTCGACAAAAGGTCAGCATATTGCTAGTCATAAACATACAGCTAGTCACTATAGCTTAGTATATTATGTTGAAGCAGAAGAACAAGGTAATGTCATTTTCGAACCAGAAAGCGCATTAAAAGGGGGAATGTATATTCCTTCTCGAGATGATTATTACAAAGAGTGGAGCGATATTAATTTTGCTTCCGTTACCTATCCTTCGGAAACAGGAGGATTAATTATCTTTCCTAGTCATCTTCTTCATCGAACAGAAGAAAATACAAAAGATAGACCACGCATTAGTGTTTCTGCTGATGTTTTATTAACAATGAAAGAAGGGATTAAGTCAGAACATTGTCTACCTAGTCCTGGAACATGGAGAAAAATATGTTAGAAGGCGATCTGAAAGATCATAATATTAGACTATATTTAGGAATGCCTATGTATGGTGGCATGCTAAGTGAAAACACTTTACATGGTGTATTAGGATTACAACGTTGGACATCGGAACACAAGATTGGAATGAAACTACAAACCATGGGTAATGAATCATTAATTACTCGTGCTCGTAATACTATTGTTTCGATGTTTTTAGATGATCAAAACTTTATTGGTACTCATTTATTATTTATTGATGCTGATATAGGCTTTCAGCCAATGAACATTGAACGATTAATTAGAGCTGATAAGGACATTGCTTGTGGTATTTATCCTCGTAAATGTATTCACTGGGACAAAGTTATCAGTGCAGTGAAGAAAAACCCAGATATTGATGAAGATGAAATAGCTTACAGAGCGTTGGGGTACAATTTGAATTTTGAAAACCCTCAAAAGATTCAACTAAAAGGTGGTTTTTGTGAGGTGATGGAAGCAGCGACAGGGATGATGTTAATCAAAAGAGATGTCTTTCGTAAAATGCAAAAGGCTTATCCTGAACGTAAGTACAAATCGGACCAAATTATTAATGGTAAATCCTTTCGCTCTGATAACTGCTATGACCTATTTGGTGTCGGTAAACTGCCCTGGGATAAGGGGGAGCGATACCTCAGTGAAGACTATTATTTTTCTAGACTATGGTCTAAAATAGGTGGTAAGATATGGGCAGACGTGGCTTCGCCATTACAGCATCATGGTAGTATGCATTTTAATGGTCATGTAGGTTCCATGTTTAGTTTAGCTGATGACACTGACAAAAATAAAACTACAACCGGGGATACAAAAACAGACCAGTAGCTTAGGTGCGTCTGGTGGTTTTACCGACTGTGATAATGTTCGTTTTCGTTATGGACTCCCTGAAAAAATAGGTGGTTGGGAAACCACACAAGACAATACTCTTATTGGTGTGGCTCGTGATGCTCATCACTGGGTAGCCTTAGATGGCACACGTCTCGCTGCTCTTGGCACAGATAAAAAATTATACATATTTGCTAATGACATTCTTTATGACATTACTCCTGAGCGTCAATCTAATACTTCTGTAACAAGTGCTTTTACAACTACGAATGGCTCTGCCAATGTGACCGTTAATATCAATGGTCATGGAGCTAATGAAGGAGATATAGTAACCTTTTCAGGTACAACAAGTTTATCAGGAACCAGTTTTACGGCTGCTGACTTTGATCGTAGTTTTGAAATCAAATCAATTACGAGTATAAATGCTTTTGTTATTGAACAAGACACAACAGAGTCAACAGGGTCTGTAACGACAGGTACGACGAATGCTAGCTTTGATATTAATATAGCTCCTGCCTTTTCTACTTTTGGTTATGGTTGGGGCACTTCAACTTGGAATACAGAAACATGGGGCACGGCTCGTTCTACATCCTCTGTGACACTAGACGGAAGAGATTGGTCGTTAGATAATTTTGGTGAGTTATTAATTGCTACGGTATTAGACGGTTCTACGTATCAATGGTCACCGACCACGGACGGACTATCAGGTAAAGCAAGTTTAGTGACCAATGCTCCGACAACTTCTAAATTTTCATTAGTTTCCACACCCGATCGACACTTAGTCTTATTTGGTACAGAAAAAACAATAGGCACAGGTTCTTCTCAAGATCCTCTGCTTCTTAGATTCTCTTCTCAAGAAGATATTAATACCTATCAACCTCGTGCAGAAAACACAGCAGGTTCACTTCGTATCCAAGACGGTTCCACTATCGTTGGTGCTGATAAAGCTCGTGGTCAAATTTTAGTATGGACAGATACTTCTCTTCATGGCATGCAGTTTATTGGTCCCCCTTTTACTTTTGGTTTAAATCAATTAGGTCGTAACTGTGGACTCTTAGGTCAACACGCTTCGGTGGTTGTTAGAGATGTTGCTTATTGGATGGGCCAAAATGCTTTCTTTGCTTTTGATGGTACTGTAAAAAAAATACCGTGCACCGTGGATGACTTTGTTTTTGAATCATTAGATTTAACACAAACCGATCAAATCTTTGCAGGTGTCAATACAGAGTTTGCAGAAGTTATTTGGTTTTATGTGACGAACCCTAATAATGATCCACAACCTCAAGTCAATAAATGTGTTGTCTATAATTATTTAGAGCAGTCATGGTATGTTGGAACTTTAAATAGAACAGCTTGGGTTGATCGTGGTGTGTTCCAATTTCCTTTGGCAACGGAATACTTTACAAATACCACGGCCAACGCAACACCGACCGTGATTGGGTTATCCAATGGTGTATCAAAACATTATAAACAAGAGTTTGGTACGGATGCCGATGGTGCTGCTATGTCAGCATTTATTCAATCAGGTGATTTTAATATTGATGAAGGTGGAGAACAGATGATGCGTATTGCAAGAATTATACCTGACTTCAGAGATCAATCAGGTGATTTAGATATTACCTGGAGTTTTAAAAACTATCCTTATGGCAATGTCGTCAGTCAAACAGCCTTAACTGTTTCTACCACGGATACCAAAAAAGATATGAGAGGTCGTGGAAGACAAGCGAACTTTAAGATTACAAGCAATACTTCGGGAGGTAATTTTAAAATGGGTACTTTTACAATGGATGTATATCCTGATGGTGGACGTTAATGGCTAAGATACCTCAAACCAGATTCCCTGATCCACCTGAACAATATGATGCTCGTGCTTTTGCAGAACTAATTAGACAATTAGAACAAATCGTATTACAGCTTAACTCTAGTTATCAGCAAGATAATTCTGATGAACAGACAAGAAGAGCGTGGTACTTTAGTAACGGAGATTAAATGGCAGACGTATTTAGAAATTTCACTGGTGCTGTAACTACAGCGAACACGACTATCTTTACAGTTCCCCAGGCTAATGTGGCAGCGACACCCCCTGTTCCTGCAACAACCTATGTAGCCAAGACCTTATATGCAGTGCATGATTTGATTACTCATGCTAAGACATTGGTGACCATCTATCATGTAGATTCTAGTGCTACCAACACGATTAGTTTTCAGGCAGAAGTAAATGCTGGCGTAGCCTTAAATCTACTGCAAAACGGTATTTATGTCTTTGAATCAGGAGATCAATTAATCATCAAAGCAAACAATAATGGACAGGTAAACTTCTCTTGTTCTTTGCTTGAAATAAAGGGCCAACAATAGTACAAATAAAGGTTAGATATGCATAAAATAGTCGAAGAACCACAACTTTTAAGACATGAGGAGATCAACGGTGTCCGAGTTCCAGTATATAGTTGTAAGACAGAAACTGTCATTACGAACACACGAACTGATACAACTTACGAGTCAGAAGATCATTGTGCTGCTGACGTTGCTGATCCTAACACCGATACTACTGATGCTGATATTAAGCGAGATGTTACAATCTTTGCACCACGATTGGCGGATTTGGGTGCGGTCAATAAGAAAGAATAGAAAATGAGTATAATGGATTTCATGAGTGAAAATGTTTTTGAACCAATACAAGGTTTTGGTGAAAAATTTGGTAAAGCTCGATATAAAAAAGACACCCTGGAAAAAGATGATTATGTCTCAGAACAAGTATCACTTATAAAAGAAAGATTGGATATTACAAATCCAGAAGGTGCAGAAGACGGAACAAATGCTAGAACTGCAGAGGTATTAGCAGCAGATCAATTTGAAGATTATCAAAAAGAACAAATGACCTTGTTAGGTCAACTAACCACACCTAAATCACTTGGCATTGGTGCAGGTGTTTTGGCTGGTATTTTAGCAGCAAGACAATCTCAGAAAAACTATGACGATTACATGGCTCAAAGACCTAAATATGATCCAGGTGAAAATCCTTACCTTGTTGCACAAGGTGGTGGCATTCAAGCTTTTAAACAAGGTGATGCTGTGAAACCATATGGTGAAAAAACAATACGAGAAATGCTTGTCAGCAATATGTATGAAAAGCCATTAAGTTTTTTTAGTAAGTCTATGGCCGCAGGTTTTGCACCTTCTGATTTAATGGAAATATTACAAATTTTTGGTATGAAAAATGGTGGTGGTATTCAATCATTTAAATACGGAGGGACTGATGGCTCAGCCGAACAGTTTCCTTATAATGAAGCACAAAGATTTACAGGCACTGTGAAAGGACCTGGCAATGGTCAGTCCGATGATATTCCTGCTTTTTTATCAAAAAACGAACACGTAATAACAAAACAAGAGGTAGAAACCATTGGTAGAATGTATGGTGGTGGAGTAGACAGAGGTCACGAGGTACTATATTCTTTACGAGGTGGTATTAAAGACCTTGGAGATAAAATGGGAGTATCCTACACATGATTAGAAAAATGCAAACAGGTGGTGCTACAAACTATGAGCAAATGTTGGCTCAAATGTATGGCAACATTGGTAACGCAGGTCAAGCTTATACATCAATGTATGTTAAGCCTGCCATAGAGGCAGGTGCTCAGCAAGTTCCAGGTCTTGAAGTATCTGATCCTTCACAATTACAACAACAGATGTTTAACCTTGCTAGTCAAGGTGCCTCTCAAGCAAAAGATTATTTTGGTTCTGGTATCGGAGCTTTAGGAGTTGGTGCTGATTATTTAAAACAAGCAACAGGTTCACAATATGATCCTGCTAGCGCACAAAAGTTTATGGACCCTTATCAACAAAATGTTGTTGATGCTTACACAAAAGAAATGCAAAGACAGTTTGACATCTCTGGTCAACAGAGAGCTGCTCAAGCCATCGGCTCTGGTGCTTTTGGTGGTGGCCGTGAGGGTGTTGTCGAAGCAGAAGCTCAAAGAGGTTTTCAAGATACTTTAGGTAGAGGTATTGCCGGTCTAATGTCTCAAGGTTATCAACAAGCACAAACTGCTGCTATGTCAGACTATCAAAATCAATTAAACAATTTACAACAAGCTGGTCAAACCATGGGTCAACAAGCACAAACCTTAGGTCAGTATGGTGCGATGGCACCACAAGCTTTAGGTAGCCTTGTTGGAACTTTAGGTAAGGCAGGTGCTACACAATACAATATTGGTCAAGCTCAAAATCAAGCAGCTTATGACCAAGCGATGCAACAGTTTCAGTTGCCTTTACAAATGCTACAAGCACAATCTGGTATTGTCAGTGGTTTTTCTCCTGCAATTGGTTTCGCTCCACCTAGTGGCGGTGCTGGTGGTGGTATTAATCCACTTTTATCTTTCATAGGTGGCTTGTTCTAGGTATGAGAAATGGCAAATGATTCAGCTTACAACATTCTCAGTGAGTTTTCTGACGACTCTTTAAAGAATATCCAACCCATACAAGGTGGTTTTGTAGAATATGCACCTGCAGGTGAACCTGAAAAAGATCCTGTAAATGTAAATATTGCTACAAAAGATGTACAGAACACTGATTATTTTGATTTAATGTCTGACTATTATGCAGGCACTTATCTACCCGTAAAACAAGAAGGTGAGTTAGAGTTTCAAAGACAATATAATGCTTTGGGTTTAGGTAAGAAATACACACCAGAGCAATTTAAATCTACAATAGAAAACTATATAGGTGAGATTCCTAAATCATCGACCACGGACAAAGCGTTTCGTTTTCTTTTTGATAGTTTAAATGCTAAGACCCCTTTCTATGGTGCAGCAGGTGTATTTGATGTTATAGCACAAGCAGCAGGTAAGTATCTTGATCGTGAAGAAAATCAAAAAGCAATGGAGCTTCAAAGAAATTTACAGATTGGTGAGTTAGCAGTGAAACAAGCTCAAGAGGCTAATCAAAATTTATTTTTAAAAGAAGCTGATTTGCGTGAAAAAATGCTTGGTTATAACTTTGATTTACAAAAATCATATCTAGGCATGGATGAAGAGATTAGAAAAAAATTGTTAGCTTTCGATTTAGATGTTGATTTAGACAAAGTTAAAACATCAAGTCAGATGTTACAGAATTTACAAAAACCAATATCAATGGTTTACACAAAAGACGGTAAGAATTATATACCGACTGCTGTTCAATTAAGACCTAATGAAGATATGACTGGAGTCATTCCTTACTCATTACAACAAGTAGAACAGCCTGATGGAACTTTTAAAATGGAATTTAGAGAAGGACCACCGGAGGGCACAACTAATTATTACTTTACAACTTCTGTATCTGATCCATCAGAGTCTGCAATGGGTGCTACCAAACTTGCAGGACCTTCAGCTACACAATTTGCTGAGGCACAAAGTGAATACTATGGATTGAAAAATGCAGGTAACTTAATTGAAGATATTATCATTGAAAACAATCAAAGTATTGTAAATGGCACAGGACCAACTGTGGGTGTTAGAGGTTTATTTAATAAGCTAAAACAAGGTATTCGTTTAACAGGAGCTGAGATTTTAGATGAGGTACAAAGTAATAGTGGTGTTTCTCTTGGAGATGCAATTTATGAATTTGGTTCTGCTAAAGCAGCGGATATGAAAAAACTATCAATGTTAGAGAAACAAGGTCAAGAGGTCTATGTTGATACTGACTTCGATGCAGCAAACACGTTTCCAATTACTCTTGAAAAATTTGACAAGCCTAATGGCACAGGTGGCACTGAACAAATTACCTTTCAGACAGGTTCTTTGACTTTAAATAATTTGTTAGATCCAAACTGGTATCAGGTTAATCTTAACTATAATCCTGCTTATGCAAAAAACGCTGTAAGAGAAAAGATTATTGCTTATGCTCTTGCTCGTGGTTTGAAAAGTACAGGCCGTTTGAACGTTGATGACTTACAACAAGCTCGTGATGCAACACAACTGTATGGATTTATTCCTTCTGCAGATGTTATTACAAAGCTAAACGTTATCTTAGACACAATCAGAAATGCACAAATTAATACAATTAGTGCACTTAAATTTGGTAGTAACTTAGACTTAACACTAATAGATCCTGATATTAAAAAAGATTACGATCAGTTACAAACTTTCTTAGAAAAAACAGGAAGAGACAATCAATCTTTATATAACAAAATTGATGCACAACCTCCTGTGGAAGAAAAACAAGGCGGCGATAGTTCTAATAATACATTAATAATTGATGACAACGAGCCTGCACAATCTTTAGATATTAATTCATGGACTGGAGGTAATTAATGGCTACCAAAAAACCATTTATGTTGTTAGAGGGAACACCTCTACAGAAAAAAGTTTATTTAGAAAATCCACAACAACCTACTCAAGAAGATTTAAAATTAATACAAAGAATATATGGTCTTCCACAAAATCTTGACTTAAAAGGCACTGTTGATGCTTTAAATCAATTAAGTCAATTAAGTGAGAAACCCTCTATATCTCAACCACTTCCTACTGTAAATCCTGCGCAAGCAGCAATTGATCAAGCACAAAATATCGCTGAAGTAGAAAACAGAATGAAGCTGAATGACGATCCTTTAAAATATTTATACAATGCAACTAAACAAAAATTAGACATACCGACAGGTCCTTTAAGTGATATTCCGTATTTAGGCGCTGTTATTCCTGATGAAATCAAAATTGGTTCTATGTTACCTAAAGACTTGGTTAGTAAAGAAGTTTTTGAAGCAATCGGCGGTATTGGAGGACTCTATGGTGCAAAACTTTTAGAAGGAGCTCCAGTTGCATTTGAAAACAGAATGAAGAAAAAGTTTCCAATATTAAGTCTTGTAGGATCAAAAGATGCAAAAATGCCAACTAAAGGTTTTACTGATACTACTGCTAAGTACATTGGGGCAGAAACTTTAGGTTCACAAGCAGGTGCAAGCACTTATGACTTTTTGAATGAAATGACTAGATATTTTTTAGACTTACCTGAGACAGAACTAAAAGATCAAGCAAATCAATTTTTATATGACAGCTATATGAACTTAGCATTTACAGGGGGCTCTGCAGCTTTAGCACCTGTCTTCAATATATTTAAAAAGCCTATACAAAAGATTTTTGGAGTTGATCCAAATACTAATACTTTTAAAAAGATGAAAGAATTAGCAGAAACATACGGTTATCCTTTAGGTATTATTCAAGCTACAAACAGTGGTTTTTGGAAAGGTTATGCGAAAGTGGTCGGTGTTTTCCCATGGGTAGGCACCCCTTTTAGAAAATCAGGTGAAGCTATTGACGAAGCAACACGTCAGTATTTTAAAAGAACAAACAATCTCATGCCAGTTAATACAATATCTCAGTTAGGTGCTGATGTTAGAAAAATGGCTGAGGGTAAATATGAGGCTATTCGTGCTGCACAAAACTATTTATATGATGACTTTGAAGAATTTGCACTCAAACTAGGAAATAAAAAAGTAATTAGTTTAGGCAATACTATTAAACAAGCAGACAGAACATACAAAAAGTTTTTAGAGTCAAGACCAAAACAAGGTTACGGAAATTTAAGATGGCCTGGTAGTCGTACACAAGAAGCTTTTGGTGAGTTTTATCAAAACTTATCTAATTTAGGTGAGACTGCGACACTTCAAGAAGCCATTACTTTACGTCAAATGTTTAATGATTTTATGGTGAATTTTAAAAGTGAGTTTGGTGGTACCATTCCACGTAGTGAAGGTAATGCTATTGGTAAATTACAAAACATGTTTGAAAGAGATTTCGCTGACATGATGAAATTAGATAGTGAAATTGATGATGCTATCTTAGACCAGGTCAAAAAGAAGTACAATACAGCGGTTGAATTCTTTGCAGATACAACCAAAAACTATGAAGGAGGTATTATTACCGACTTTAAACAAATGAATCGCTCAATGTTTGGTCCCGGTGCTGAACAAAAGGGCTACATGTATGCAGGCGAAGCTTTTAATACTATCTTTAATAGAGCTAAAAAAGATCCTGAAGCAATGAATCATCTATTAACTTTAATACAGCCGACTAATGCAGAACTAAAAGCATGGAAGTTAGCTGGTAATAAAGACGGTGTTACAAAGAAAGTAAAACAATTAGTTAAAGAAGTAGATCCTAATGATCCAGAAGGAGTAAGAGAAATCTGGGTGTCAAAAGAGGTACCCACTGTATCACGAGGACCAGACTCGGGACGATTGGTTATTGCACAAAGAATGTTTAATGATGCCATTAAAAATTCTATTGCAGGCTTACCTTCAGGATCAAACTTTGTTGATTTCTTATCTGTACCAAGCGCAAGTCTGGAACAAATACAAAAGAAAGGTATACGTAAAGTTGCACCTGATTTATTAGAATATCAAAATGTTACTATTAATGCCGGTCAATTTGCTAAGAATTTAGGTTTAGATTCACCTGATGGTATTGAGATCTTAAATACTTTGTTTAAAGGAACAAACTTAAATGTGAAAGACATTAAAAATTTCTTATCTGCAGCTGATGCGGCAGGAAGTTTCGTCATACCTGACCCTTCTACCTTTGTACAAAGACGTGTGACTCTTTCTGGTTTTAAAGGAATGTTTATTGGTGGTATGGCAGGAGCGGGCGGTGCGACAGCGTTAATTAACTTCCCCATGATTATTGTTCCTTTATTATTACGTCATGGATCTGATCTTTTAACTGATCCAAAAGCTTTAGAAGCGATTACAGATACATTAGAAACAGGTGTTGTGACTGCTGCACGAAGAAAATCATTATTACAGTGGGCAGAAAAATTCTTACCTAATGATGAGGAAGCAATGAGACAAGATCAACAAGAACAGATTGATGATGCTATCTTTAATTTACAAGTTAATCCATCGAAAGATGTAGAACAAAGCCAAGCAATACCAGAAGCTTACGATAAGGTAAAAAACCCTTACAGAGGAATGTCTGAGCAAGAACAAATTATTAATCAAAAACTTTTAGATTTACAACAAAACGAATTAGGTGCTTCTTTAGCACCACGATTTGATGATCAGCAAATGAATTTAGCTAGTGCCGGGAGAATACAGAATCCTCGTGTACGACAAGCATTAGCCTTTGGTAATATTGATCAAGCATTAGCAGAAAGAACAGGAGGTATCAGTGCAATCTAAACCAAAGACAGTCATGGATGAGATAGTTCCTATTAATAAGTTAAAGCCAATGAGAGGACCTCAGGGTTTAGCCTTTGGTGGAAATTCCAATCAGCTTCTTGCTGAAGGACCACCGACTACGGACCAGGGACCAAAATATGCTGAATCAACTTTAGAAGATAAATATAGAAATTTAAGTCCTGAACAACGAAATGATATATTTAAATATTTTGATGATTATCAAGACTATTTAAACCCTAACAGAGAAGAAGATTTAGATAATGATTTTCTTTTTCAGCGTTTAAAAGAAATGGAAAATCAACTAAAAGGTAATCAATTAATGGCACAATATAATAGAAACATGAATGGTGGTATTATGGCTAACACAGAGCCAAAAGAAAAATCACCTCTTGAACTTTTAAAAGATATAGAGTTTGACATTGGGTAAGATATTACAATATATTAGGAACTTATTTAAGAAAGGAGAACCCGATGAACATTCACAACATTGGGGAAT
>Ga0208019_1000828_pt1 | contig 16781 bp, 19 predicted proteins | sample CB_VirMetaG_5_FD_184540 | JGI IMG/M metagenome (GOLD analysis project Ga0208019, IMG submission 184540) | Freshwater to marine saline gradient viral communities from Chesapeake Bay - CB_1508_1D Viral MetaG (SPAdes) (version 4) | ecosystem: Environmental > Aquatic > Marine > Coastal | place: USA...
GCTACCAGGCCAATGCACAATTGGGAGTTATTAGTATTCAAACAAATGGTGATATCACCTTAACTTTATGATAAATTAACCACATGGAAGGACTATACGATTATAAAGGCTGGTTCTGGGATGATGTGAATCAGCGATTTTATCGTTGGCATGAATTAAAAATATTAATGCGAGAACGAGAACTAAAGAAACAAAAAAATGAAGAATCTAGAAACAGCAAATAAAGGAATAAAATCGTTGGCAAAAGAAGAACCAGCTTTGGTAGAAGAAAGGTTTGGTTATGATGTCCCAGGTTATATGTATGGCGGCATAGCAAAGTTTCAATATGGTGGACCTGCTGGAATGTTTAACATAGATCAAGATTACATTAGAAGATATTACGAAGATATTTTAGGAATGGATATTGATGATCTTGGCGAAGAAGATAGCGAAGAAGCTATGGCCAATGCACTTGCTAGAGCTTATGGTGCACCATCAGAAGGCATAGGGTCTTACGCTAGATCAATGGGTTACAGAGATACAACACCTGGCGCTCCAATCAGCATTGATGCTCAAGACAAAACACCAGATGCATATAGATTTTATCCATCTGAAGTATCTAAAATTTATGCACAAGCCAAAGGCGTACCTTTCTCTCCATTGGTAGCACCTCCAAAAGAAGCCACCTTTATAGATGATCTACAACCTAGACGTATAGCCAGTCAGTTATATGCAAAAGATGGTGCTTATGTTCAAGCCTATGCATATGGCACAGGCGAGATGGGCGTTGAAGATTTTCCTGAAAGAGATCAATTAGTTACAGGACCCGGTGGTGAAAGAGGCGATAAGATACCAGCCATGTTAAGCGATGGCGAGTTTGTGACTAACTCAGCAGCAGTTAGAGGTATTGGCCTTGCAGCTGGTGCAGATCCTAACGATGAATACGAACAAAGATTATTAGGCGCTCGTGAAATGTACAAGATGCAAAAATTCGGAGAAGAAATAGCTAAAAAACTTGTATGAATCTAACCTTAGAAAGGGTAGAACCTAATCCAGAAAATGGTAAACGCATAGCTGATTTTCTAGCAGAAAACTTTTGGGCAGAACATTCTCTTTCAGGCGAAGGATCTCCATCCATTGAGTGGGGACGAGCATCCTCTCATATAAATCATTTCTTGTTTAACGGTATTGTGTATAATGTACTAGATGGTGATACAATCATTGGTAGTATTGCAGCAGGACCAGATGATTATTGGTGGTCAGCAGAACAATACATTGGCGATGGTTGGTTTTATGTTTTACCTGAATACAGAAACTTAAAAAACCAAATCCCACCGTCACATCTTTTAATAGATGCAGTAATAGATTATGCTAAAGAGCAAGACAAGCCTTTGATTCTTGGCATTTTTAACCTAGAAGGTGTAGAAAGAGCTAAGAAACTTTTTGACAAAAAAGGCTTTCACCAGATAGGCGGTATGTATTATAGGAAATAAATAGAAGATGTGTCTAAGTAGTAAAACAAAAATGGGTCCAGAAGCACAGGTTATTACTGCGCCTCAGACTGGTTATTCTTTTGTTCAACCATATGCAGAAGATTATTCTCGTAGATTACTAGCATCTTACTTTGGCGCACCTGGTGAATACGAAGGTCTTATATCTAGACCAAGAGATATTCCTATCGAGCAAACTGCTGGGCTTACTCCTTTACAAATCCAAGCTCGACAACAAGCAGGCCGACTAGGAGAATATCAACCTTATCTAACCGAAGCTGGTCGACTCTTCGGTAGACAAGAGAGAGCTTTAGATGAAGCTTATGGATATTTGCCGGGTGCCCGTGAAGCAGTTAGTGGTGGCCTTGGTGCATTAGCTAGAGCTGAAGAAACAGCTATGGGTACTACAGGAATGTACGATCCATCTATGGCTCGAGGTTTTTATAATCCATTTGAAGAGCAAGTTGTTCAACAAACATTGCAAGACATAGGCAGACAATCAGCTCAAGCTGACATAGGTCTTAGAGATCAAGCTGTATCAGCTGGAGCCTTTGGTGGCGCTAGAGGTAGAATTACTCAAGAAGAATTAGCACGTCAAACAGGACGTGGTGCAGCTGAGGCTGTCTCTGGAATCAGAAGCGCTGGGTTTGGTCAAGCTCAACAACAAGCGCAACAAGCATTTGAACAACAACGTGGTGCTCAACAAGGACTTGCATCTATGCAAGCAGGATTGGGTGGACAGCAAGCACAAATAGGTCAAGCTCTTGGTGGGCTTGGACAATTAGCTGCTGGCATGGGTGGACAGTTTGGACAGATTGGCGGTGGGCTAGCAGGACTAGGTCAACAAGCTCAAGGTCAACTAGGAAGTCAAATTAATTTACTCAACCAACTCGGTCAGCAAGGCCAGGCTACTCAGCAAGCAGCTCTATCAAGACAGTTTGCTGGAGCGCAACAGCTTGCAGGCGAGCCAATGCAAAGATTATTACAAGGACAACAATTACTTGCTGGTATGCCGACAGGTCAAATCAGCGGTGGCACACAAGGAAGTCCTTATCAGCCACAAAGTTATCAGAAGCCTAGTGGATTCTCTCAAGCGCTTGGAGCACTTGGATCAGCTGCTAGTATTTATATGGCTTCAGATGTAGAACTTAAAGAAAACATTAAGAAAGTTGGCGAGCTAGAGCCAGGCGTTGGTTGGTACACATGGGACTGGAATGAAACAGGTAAAGCAATAGGAGTTGAATCAGAACCAACAGAAGGTGTATTAGCGCAAGAAGTTCTCGAAGTTAAACCTGATGCAGTTATGGTCAAAGATGGCTACTACGCTGTAGATTACGGAAGGATATTATAATGTACGGAATCATGTCAGGACTAGAGCCAAGAAGATATGCTGATGGCGATCTAGTACAAAAAGCTTTACAGTTAGGCGTTCAACCTTTTGGCATGAGCGATGAAGAAATCATGCAAGCTATCATGCAAAAACAAAAAGTTGATGATATGTCTGGTGCTAGTGGAGATATCGGAAAGGGTTTGTCAGCTTTAAATGAAAATGTAAAAGATTATGTGTTTGATTACACAGATCCATTAGAGTATGCAACGATTCCATTTGTAGCTCCAAAACTAGCAATGAAAGGTAGAAAAATTTTTGACGCAGTTAGAGGTTCTGGAGGCGCACTTTCAAAAAATTTAAGAGGTATTGGTGCATACATTGGCACAGACATTCTAGCGCGTGATGTCATAGGTTACGAAAATCCATTTGGAAAAGATGCACAAGACGAAGCTGCAGAAGATCTAGCAGAAATGCAAGACAATGAATTTATTGACTTTGAAGAAGATGGAGGCATAGCTCTTGATATAGAGGGTATGTCACCAGAAGATATTGCAGCTGAAATAGGAGATAAAAAAACTCCATTTGATAAAATGAAAGGACTAGCTGCTTTTGCAGAATTTGCTAGTCAACTAGGAACGTCTCCCGGAGATACTCCAGAAATGACAGGTGGACAGTTTATTCCAATAAGACCTTTTGAAGCTCCAGGCGTAATGAGAATGGCTGATGGTGGTATAGCTCAATTTGCACTTGGAGGACCTGCAATTAAAAAAGCTATTGCAGCAGGTGTAAAAAAAGGAATATCTGCTTTAGATAAACCAATTCAAGCTATAAAAAAAGAAGTAAAAGCAATTAAGGAAGCAAGAAAAACTCCAAAAGCATCAACAAAAAAATCAGACAGCACAGACTTAGTTATTTATGATGATGCGGCTGCCGCTGCTAGAACTACAAGAGCTCCTAGTGCATTAGATGCATTCCCACCTTTATTAGGTGGTACAGCAGTCGCTGCAGGTAAAGCTCTTAAGTCTGCTGGAGAATCTCTTGGTAGAAACAAAGCAGCTATTGGAGCTGGACTTCTTGGCTATGGTCTTCCAGCCGCTGGTGCTTATGGACTATATAAAGCTGTTACTGGCAAAGATGATAAACCACCTCCGCCTTCGCTAAAAATAGCTGATGGTGGTGGAGACAAAGATGTTTTAGATGCAGACTCATCACTCAGAGACTTTAACTATGCTAAAGCATTAGAAAGAGCTCAAGCAGCTGGAAGAACTAAACCTACTTTTGTAGACTACGTTGCATCTTTCCCAGCAAGTTACACTGACAAGCTTGGTAGAGATCCTGAGTTTGCAAAACAAATGATGGCTGGCTTCGTAGCTATGATGACACCATCAGAGGGTATTGTTGAAAGAAGCGGTCTTGCTGATTTCGCTGGCGGCGTTATGGCAGAACAAGCAAGACAAGAAGGAGAAGTTCCTGATCAGATTAAGTTACTTGAAGCGATACAAAAAAATCCAGAAATTTTAAAAGCTATGAGACAACTTAACGCAGAAGCCTCTGATCCAATGGCTGACGCAAATGCAATAGCACAATTAAAAACATTACTTTTAAAAGATCTTTACGGAGAAGATGCTTATGAAGATGATGATGTTATTTTAGACTCATCAACTGGTCGAGAACTAACTGATCTTGAATTATTGCAAATGTATAAAGACTCAGGCGGTAATTACAATACTGTTAGAGCAAACATAATGGCAAAAGCAAAGGTGTAAACTAATGCCTATTATTACACTGGCTAATGGGCAAAAAGTTTTTATTGAAAGCGATGATCCAAAAGAGATAGAGAAAGCCTCTCAAAAATTCATAAAAAGAAAATCTAAAAAATCTGACTCTGTTATTGGAGACATAGGCCGAGGCATAGTAGCAGGTGTTGTTTCTATACCTCAAGGTATTGCAACCATACCTACAACTGGCTTAGATCTTTTGTTTAACACAGATGTGACTGATGATGTAAACGAGTTTTTTGAATCAATTAAGCCAGACGTGGGTGGCACAGCTGGTAAGACCGCACAAATGGTTGCTCAGTTTGGAATACCAGGTCTTGGTGTTGCAAGCGCTATATCAAAAATGACTAAGTTGCAACAGCTAGGAACTCTAGCTGCGGTAGATGCAGCTGTAGCAACTGATGATGTTGATACGTTTGCTGATATGTTGTTTGATAAAGAAAGCGATGAAGAAAGATTAAGAAATTTAGAAGGCAGAGATGCTGCGCTAGCAAGACTTACAGAAAGATTACAAGTTTTAGGTGAAACTGCTGCTGTTATGTATGCGGCACCAGTTGCTGTATCCGGGGCTGTAAAGGGTATTGGCGCTGGGCTTGACTTGGCTGCTCCATATATGAATGCAATAGCTAAAGCTACTCCTAAGTTTGGAGATGGCACTGCTGCTTTAGCTTCTGCAAATAAAGCTGACAAAGGCGTTGTAGATTATCTAAAAAAATATTTTACTTATGGCGGTAAATACGAACAAACAGCAGCAAACAATAAATACATCATGGATGCAATGCAGGCCAAATCATTTTATTTAGCTTCACTTGTTAATCCAATCAATGACTCTATGAATGCTGTTAGAAGAACTCTTGAAGATGCAGTTTCAGTAGGTGGCAAAATGAATTCTCAAGATGCTTTAGAAATAACAAAAGCTATGTCTACCTATAGAGCCCCTTTATTAAAAGTTGAGAGAGAGTTTCCAAATCTTACTGGTAAAGAAAAGAAAGCTAAGATGATTGAGTATCAAAGAGAAGCAATGAAAAAGATTAAGAGCTTTGAAGGTCCCGGAAACAAAATTGATTATGATGCTTTAGGAGTTCCCAAAGGCAACGAGATATCTAAAATCATGGAAAATAATCAAAACATGTTTAAATTAGAACAACAAGCTATTTTTGATTTTAGTGATCCAGACGCTACCATATCAAGATTATTAATACCAAAAGAATTAAGAGAAGCAATCGGAGAAAATGCAGGCTTGTATGGAACAACTGTATATAGATCTATCATAGATAAAAATTTTAGAGTTAGTCCAGAATTAAGAAAAAAAGCTGTTGATGAATTATTGGCTAAAGTAGATGGAATCAGAACTCCACAACAAGCAAATGATGCATTTGAATTACTAACCAATCCAAGGTCAGCAGACACTCCATATCAAACACCTGAGCTTTTTGTAGAGGGTATTAAGTTTGGGCAACTTCAAGGCAAAGATTTAAAAAATCTACCAGCTGTTAGAAAAGCGATGGGAGAAGTTACTGCTCTTGATTATAATAAACCGGGAGAATGGAAAAAAGCTTTGCAAGATGAAGCAGTTGCTGCATCATCTACTATGGCCAAGCTTGCAGGTTTGTCAGGAAGAGCCAAAACTTTTGATGATATAAGAAATTTAAATCAACTTAACATTGACCAAACAGGAAAAGGTTTTTTAAAAAATCCTGAAGAAATATTTGTAAATACAAAAGGAGAACCAGATCTTCCTCTTGGAGCAAACAATAAAGTAAAGCTTCCAGACGAAACCACGATTGATGGAGTCTTATACAAAAGATTTAAAAAAGATGCTGGTGCTTTAAGAAACACTTATGCACCAAAAGTTTTTCATGACTCTTTAATGGAAACAACAACAGACTGGCTAGCAAACAGTCCAACTCCTTTAAAAAAAATCTATCAAGGATTGCTTGGTCTAAAGGCTTTATCTCAATATGGTAAAACTATTCTTGGTCCAACTGCTCAGATAAGAAACAACACCAGTGTTCCTTTCATGGCTTTAATGAACGGTAACCTTGGCCCAAGTGGAAGATTTACTGATAATTTTAAGATGGCTTTTTCTGGAATATTTGATCCAAGAAAGAAAGCTCAATATGCAAAAGAAATTGCAGAAGCTAGAGAATATGGAGTTATGGTTGGCAAAGGAACACAGCTTCAAGAACTTTCTGATATTGCTACTTTTGCCACAGATGATGTAGCAGTTTTAGCTAAAGCAAAATCACAAGCTGTCTTTGATGTTATGAGAAAACCCCTGTCAAAAGCAGAAGGAGTTTACACAGGATCTGATAACGCGGCCAGGATGATTAACTTTAGCGGAGAAAAATCTAAGTTTGGTAAAGTTATAGCAAAGTCTTCAGATGCAGATTTTGTTCCTGTTAGCTCTGGAAAAAACATGGCTGATCCAGACATACAAAAACTTATTAAAGCAGATGGAACTGTAAATGTTGGAGAGTTAAAAGCTGCTGGCAATGAGGTTGTGGATAAATTTATTAAAGGTGAATCTGCTGACATAGCTTTAAATGTAACACCTACTTACTCTAGAGTTCCAGAAATAGTTAAGTCATTGAACTATGTGCCAGTCGTTGGTAACTTTACAGCTTTCCCGGCTGAAGTTATTAGAAATTCTTTAAATACTTTACAAAGAGCAATTAAAGAAATAGCAAGCAGTAATCCAGAGTTGCAAAAAGTTGGCGCACGAAGATTGGCTGGCGGCCTAACAACAACAGTTGGCATTCCAGCAGGGCTAACAGCAACAGCACTAAGCATGACTGGTGCTGACAAAGAACAACTCGATGCATACAAAAGATCTTTTGCTGCACCCTGGGAAAAAACAGCGACTATGATTCCAACAGGCACAGATGCACAAGGAAACATTACAGGTTTATATAACTTTAGTTATACCAACCCATATGATTACTTGCAGAAACCTTTTAAAGCAGTAATGAATGCTTATGCTAATGGCGAAAGAAACGAAGCCGGGCTAATGGATATTGCAACCAATGCATCTGTTGACATGGTTGGTGAGTTTGTCAGTCCTTTCTTATCTCCAAGTATGGGTGCGAAAGCTTTATATGAATCCACTTTAGTTGGTAAAACAGAAACTGGTAAAACTATTTATAACGAATCAGATATGCTGGGAGAGAAAATGGCAAAAGGAACATTGCATTTCTTTAACGCAGTAGCACCAACAATTACACCTATAAGAGCTGAGATAGATGCAGATGGTGTTCAAATTGTGCCTAAAGATTTTGTTACAGCCGCAGCTTCATTAGCTACAGGTAAAGAAGATTTAATTAGCCCAAGAGGAAAACCTATTGATGTTGCAGAAACAATGGTGTCAGCTTTTTCTGGTATTAAAGTTATTAAACCTCAGATTGATAGATCTCTTTACTATAAAGCAGCTGAAGCAAAAAGAGCTATTAGAGAAACAACCAATGAATTTAATAGATTGTTAAGATCTAACAACAGAAGAGACGCTGAAGATTTTATTCAAGGTTATATTAATACCAACGAAGATAGATATAATTCTTTAAGAACTCTTTACACAGCCATTGAAGATGCAAGAACTTTGGGTCTTGAGGACTATGAAATTAGCGAACAATTAAAAATTGCAAAAGTTGCAAACAGAGATGCTGTAATGCTTGGTTTATTTAATCCTATTGAGCCAAACCAAGATGTTATTGACTTTGCAATATCTGGCACAAAAAGAAAAGCAGCTCAACCAGTTCCTATTGCTGACCTCGGACTTTCTCAAATAGATCTAACAGGGCAAAGTCTTAGAGGACAATTTCAAGATCCAAGAAACAAACCAGTCGCTCCACCAGTTAGAAGAGCAGCAGATGTATTAAGAGAAGAAGAGATAAATAAAATATTAACAGGCAGACCCTAGAATATATCAACTACTAGCTCACATCTAGGATCATCTTTATCTACCCCACCAAACTTATAAACAACTTCCTTTACTTGTTTGAAGTCATCGTCTTGTATAATCCCGGCTTTAACCAAAGCATCACAAGCAAACTTATCTATGACTGAACATGGATTGCTTATGTCAAGCCTTCGATTACTCCTAGCATAGTAGGTGTAAGTCAATCTAACTGGCTCACTAAACTTAGGTAAGTCTTGTATTTTTTCTACGAGATCTTCTGAGTATATTTTTTTTGCTGTAGATAAAACTCTATAGTGTGCGTTTCTATAGTTGTTAAGATTTAAAATAAATTTTTTTTTCTTTGAATAGTAAACATCCAAAGGTAGTTTGATTTGCATTAGGTTGATGGCCTAGTTTCAATCCAAGGTCTGATCTCTTTAATAGAAGCGCCATTAAATATCTTCTTAACTTTATCGCAAGTCTCCAAGATCTCTTCTGGGAATCCACTGTTTACAACTTCAATTAATTCTTTGCTAGAAAAAAAGTTTTCGCCTGGCGTGTTAAGGTTCTCGGCTACGTTAACAAATCTAATCTTGTCCTTCTCATACAAAACCATATCGTCATCCTTCTCCATAACATGAGCTGGTATTAACTCAGGTATAAAGTTATGTCTTGCACAACCTTTGGTTTGTCTGTCCTCACTAATCTTTCTATCGTGCTGGGTGCAATGCCAATGTGCATCTCCCTTCTCAATATCAACCTTAGCAAACCTACAAGATCTACAATGAATCTTAGGTGGCAGTGCTCTACCTAGATAACAGGCTTGTTGGCCTGGTGTCATGTAGCTTTTGATTCGGTAATCTGTTTCTGGTATGTAGTTATCTGGTGGTGCCTCTGCTAGTAAAATACTTTTTGCTTTCTCTATCAAAGAATCAAAAGCATCACTATCATACTGAATGATTTCAGTATATAAGTCTGAGTTATTTTTGTTATAAACAATTGCAATGCATTGAGTAAATTTAAACAAGCCCATGTATAAATGTAACTGGGCGGCATACTCTTCCGACCAATCACAATAACTACCAAGCTTTACTAAGTTGTTAAAGCGATTGTCGTTAGCTGTCTTGAACTCTAATAAAAATGGATCCTTGGTATCAATCCCTGGAAAGTTTTGCCCTACGCCATCGATATGGCCTTTGACGTGACCTCCTAATGTCTCTGTCTCAAACTGCTTACCATTGCGAGCAACGTCAAAGATCTGAGCACCAGGAATTTTTCTAAGCTTTTTAATAAGATCATCCTCAACCACGTTGCCTAGATCAAGAAGCCTCAAGACTCTAGCAGGCATATCATCAGGCATAAGCCAGCGCCAACGCATCCAAAGTAAACGTTGATTAGGATTGCCTATCTGACTGATACCTAAATAAAATCTTTGATGTTTTTTTTGTTGCAGTTCAACATCATCTAACAAATGGTTTATATCTTTCATAGATCTATATCCTCATTTTGTTTGGTTTTAATTCCAACAACGTTCTCATACTTACCTTGCTTTTGCACAATGATCTCAGAGATTGTATCAAATGCACCGCTGTTAATTAATTCAGCAGCCATCCATGGTTGACTTGGTGATCCCCACTTGGTAGTAATTTTTTTCCACTTACGCACTGCCATATTATGTGCAGTAGGATGACCAAACATTAGTGGCATCTTCTTAGGAAAGAACTCACCTTCTACTGTAAAGACTACCTGACAATACTCACTGCCATTTTTAGACTTTACTACAGACGCGTAGATGTCCGTGATGGGTTTATTTTTAGGAGCTGATGCTTTTCTTTCATCTGATAAAACAGCTTGCTTATCAGCCTTGGTACGCCTTGCTACTTCCCTTTCCTTCTTGGTCCAAAGAACTTTTGATTGTGTTGACTCAAACACTTGACCGCACTCAATACATTCTTTAGCAGAAGGTGAGTTGATAGCATTACAACTTGCACAAATCTTAGGCTTGTATCTTCTGGGCAGACTTTCGCCAGGCTCTACCTCATCTAGACAGCCATGTCTAGCTACGTTCTCACCATAGTCAAGAAGCAAACAGTTCTCTTTGTTATCATGCAATCGCATACCACGTCCACACATCTGCACATAGAGTCCAACACTTTGCGTTGGTCTAAGCAATGCTATACAATCTGTTCGCGGGGCGTCCCAGCCTTCGGTTAAAACCCCAACATTGCAAAGGGCATGAAGCTTGCCAGACTCAAAGTCCGCAAGAATCTTATCCCGGTCTTGGTTGGGCGTCTCCCCTGTAACCACAGCAGCATTAATTCCATGTTGCTTTAGGTACTGAGTCATCTTCTGTGCATGGAGAACGGAAACACAGAAAAACACCGAGGCTGTTCTGCCTTTTGTATAGGCGTTATCAATCCAATCACTTATAACTTCAATGATGGTTTCATCTACCATCGCTATGTCTTCTAATTCTTTTTCCCGGAAGTCTCCACCTTTGAACTTTAAACTAACTTTGCCAGCATCAATGATGGCATTGTCGTTAACAGCAAAGGCAGACAATCGGCACAAGTAACCTGCTTGTATTAACTCTGGTATCGATACACTGTAGGCAAGACCTTTAAAGAAATGATCTTTACGATTGCCATAGATGTAGCCTTGACCCATGCGATAAGGTGTTGCAGTACAACCCATGACCTTCATGGACTGGCGTTCTGATAGAGTGTCAATGATCTTCTTGTAGCGAGTCAAAGAACTAGGTGGCACGTTGTGTGCCTCATCAATAATCATGTAATCAAACTTGCCAACCTTTTCTAATCTCTTGGGCGAAGCCAAGGTATCGCGACTGGCAACTAGAATTTGTGCATTGTGTTGAAAGCGTTTCATACCAGCAGCGAGTACACCCACCGGGGCATCTGGCCACACAGATTTTAGTTTGCTTTCAGCTTGAGCAACCAACTCTTTTCTATGAGCCATGATAAGAAACCTGGCCTTGGGGTTTTTGTTAAAGACTTCTTTAATAAAGTGTGAAAATATAATGGTCTTACCAGCCGCTGTTGGTAAGGCAATAAGCGCTGGCTCTTCAGGCTTGGTATCAAACCAAGAGTGAAGAGCATCTATAGCGTTGCGTTGGTAGTATCTAAGTTTCAATGAATGACTTTCTTTTGATCACGAGGTTGTATCAAAAGCTTCATTAACTCTTCATGTTCATAAGATTCGAGGTTATCCATTACTACCGTGGATAGTAATTGCATAGCATCATAAGGTGTGTGTGAAAATTTAAAAGACAATTCAACACAGAATCTTGCGAGAGTAACTACAGCTGCTTTAGTATCTAAGTCTTGTCTAGACCAATCATCGATGCACATGTGTAAATCTTGCATCACTTGATCACAGGTTCTTTCATCTAAAGAATCTAAGGAATTTTCTTTGTCTGTCATTTTGTCTTTCCACATTTAATAAGGTTAGTTTAGCATCTTTTACTTTCTGGTCGATGTCAGTTGGCAAACTATCAAATGTTTTGTCCAAAGAATTCAACAAAGATTCCATTACATTAATGAGGTTGTTGGCCTCTCTTTTGTCTATCATCATATCTTTTCTCCAAAAAAGATGGGAATATTATTCCCGGTTTAGTTATAATAAAAAGGCGAGGAGTAACCAAAGCAAGGTTCAGGTCATTCATAGCTTTAGTTACTCGCTCGAGGATTTCACCAACAACATCACTCTCTCCTTTTAATAGGTCGACCTGTTGCAATGTCATGGTGAAAATCATTTACTTATCCCAGTCAAAAGGATCTTCTTCTGTTGAAGCATTAGCACTAGGTGCTGGAGCTGGGGAAGGGGAAGACGTTGCAGACGAACCGCCAGCTAAAAACTTAGCGATAACATTCTTATCTTCCCACTTCGTACCATCACCCTTATCTCTGCCTTCTTCAATACGAAGGTTGGCATTGAAAGGGACACTCATCATGCTTTCAAGATCCTCCAAACCGAAAGCTTCCATATCAGGATCCATGCCCATGGCTTTTCTCCAGTTACGAAGCTTTCCTTTAGAGACGTTTAGTCCGTTGCCCTCAAGCATAAAGTTTTCCCAAACTTTTCTACCTTGGTACTTCGGTCCCACAACTTCATAAGTTACACTCAGCATCCTATGACCTGTGGCTTTACTGTTTTTACTTTCCCATGATGCTGCAACCATTTCATAGTCTCCAGCAGGCATAGGCCCAATTGAACCAGTGTCTTCTTCGACATCAGTTAAGTTTAGATTAAATAAATCATCCGACATTTTTCTTCTCCTTCATTTTAGATTTTAAAGATTCTTTGAAAGCAGTCATGAATGCGTTGAAGTCAAGATCTAATGGGGCGTTACCCAAGTCAACTCGACTCTTTGCATCGAAGGCTGCGGTGAATTTATGAAATAACTTTCGCTTGCCATATGACACTGCTCTGGTCTTTTCATTAAAACCCTGGCCACTAGTACGAGTTGATACCTCGTAGTTAGCAAACAGGTTGAAGTCTACCCATTCCCGGATCATCGATGATACCTTCTTGTGTAGACTCATCTCCCAACGATCATAGGGCTCACGCTCTGGATCATTGAAAGTTCTGATAGCCACATGAGAAAGCAAGATGACATTCATCTTTTTCTCAAGTAGCAAATCAAACATTTTAAGTATCCGCCTATATAACTCAGCGGACTCTGTGTAACCTTTACCAAAACCTAATGACTCAATGGACTTAACTGAATGCATGTCGCAAACTTTTTGTTGCACAAGTTTCTCAGCCCAGTCAGTGGTATCAAAAACCACAGTTTTGTAATCATGTTTATCTTCATAAAGAGTTTGTAATTGTTTAACAATGTCATCGTATGACTTGCACAATGGAAAGGAAGATACATCTAAGAAGTTAGTTCCTTCCTCTGTCTTAACGAATACAGGCCTAGGTGCATTAGATGCAAAGGTAGTCTTACCTATCCCATCAGTTCCTGCTACATTTATTTTTATTGCTGGCACTTTGATGCCTGTTTCTATGGTATCCAATAGACTCACCTTGCTCTCCTTATATAATGGTTAACATTTAGATCTTCTTGAGAACCAACATGTTCTTCCCATATGTCTACCAAGGTGCTTGGTAAATACATATCATTTAACTTTTTCATTTTGCTACAGAACTGTTCAAAATCTTCACAGCCTCCAATAACATACTCAGCATCCTCAGTTAAACCGATTAAAAAATCTCCTATCTTACTCATCACTTCCTCCTTTTAATGGATCAATAAATGTGACATAAGGTCTTTCATTGATCTTAGTTGTCAAACCTTTCTCAATGTATTCCCAAGCCTTTGGATCTTCGTCCTGAAGTTTCTTGGTTGCACGAGTATCTTCCACATACTGTTTAGTAAATGGAAAGTTTTGTAGTTCTTTTGATAAATCATTTAAGAAGTCTTGGTCCCATGACTTGGTGACCTTGTATTGAACTCTTAAATCTTTAGGTATCAAACCGTTTAGCTGCACCCTTTTAGATCCACCAGAGTTTGATAATGATTTGGTGACCTCAACAACTTCTGGACATTGAGCAATAGCTTCGTCTAAAAGTTTTGATTCTTCACGCAGTTTTGATTGGTTAGATAGATTTGCTTTTTTAAGCTTCAACAAATCTACCAGACCATAAGTTTCATAGTTAGTTTTATCTTCCATAAGTTTGTCTCCAATAACAAATACAAATACCATCATAATGATTATCAAAACTTTGTCAACAATCTTCTTTACTTTTTGTATCATGTCCCTTATCATTGACTTCGATGCGCTTCATTCGTCTCTTCCCCCTCGGAGGTTGACGTCCTCCTTTTTTAGAAGCGCATCACCTAACAAGGAGAGAAATGGAACTAAAAGATTACATAGAAAAACGTGGAGAAGAGAGTCTTGCAAAAGAACTCAAGGTCTCAGTGTCCACCATTAGGTCTTGGAGATACAACACAAGACAGCCTTCTGTAAACCAGGCTAAGAAATTAATCAAGATGACCGGGCATGCTCTTGATTGGGAAAGTATTTATGGTGCAGTAGAAGAGAGTTAGTCTTGGAATTACATTTAAATAAAAAAGGAGAAGAGATTCTTGGCAACAAGAGAAAAGAAATGTTGGTTTCTTTTTATGAGAACAACTTTCATTTAATACCTTGTGGATCTAAGACAGACGTCATACCAGATTACTTTAAAACAAGACATCCTTATGAAGATGATGATGTGTTGGTTAAGCGCTGGGCTAAGACACCAAGAGTTAAGTGGGCAGACTACATTCAAAAGCAAGCACACTTAAAAGAAATCAAACAATGGTACTTACAATTTCCAAACTGTAATTGGGCAGCTGTCACAGGAATTAATTTTGTGGTGCTTGATGCAGACACACAAGAAGCTTGTGACTTTTGTGAATCAGGACAGATCACAAGAACAACACTCAAGCAAAGAACACCAAGAGGTGGCTATCATTATTTTTATGCTATTAACCCTGAACTAAAAATAAGAAACACCACAGGCAGACTTGATGTCAGAGGAGAGGGTGGCTATGTTATGGTCTCACCTTCAGACCATTACATGTTTGAAAGCGTGGACGGTGTTGGACCAAGCGACATGGATGACTTGCCCATACTTACAAGTCAAGACATGAATATCATTTATGACTTTAATAATGTAGGCAGATCAAACTCAGATTTAAAAACACCGCTATCAATGGATGGTGTTGGCAGTGGCATGAGAAACGATACGCTTGCAAGATTGGTAGGCAAATGGATTCTCGAAGGTTGGGGCATGCGTGAAGTCATCATCAAGTCTTTGGATTGGAATCAAACTAACAACCCACCTATGAGCGTGCAAGAAGTATTGCAAACTGTAAACAGTATTTGCATTGGGCACTTAAAAAGAAACCCAGACGATGTAGCTGGTATCACAGAGTGGAAGACAAGTCAGTGGCAGATACAACTAACAGACGAACTCAAAGAGATCATGGATCAAGAAGATCCTATCGAACAGCAAAAGAAAAAAGAAAGACCTGAACGAGATCCGCTTGGCCTCAAAACATTTGGTGATCCTTTTTGGGATGGCATGGACTCAGATCGCATCGAACAGTTTTGGGGTGATGCATTTATCTTTGAACAATCAAGAGTCTTGCTCTTGGGTAAACCAAAGATTGGTAAGTCACATTGGTTGGGTGCATTCGCTGCTGCCGCTACAACAGGCACAGAGTTTATGGGCAAACAATTCAATAGACCTTTAAAGGTTATGTGGTTACAAGCAGAGATCATTCATGAGTTCTTAAAGAAAAGAATCGACATGTACTATCAGCCTTTCATTCATGACAGAGAGATGTTAGATCTTGGTAAGTCAAACCTCATAGCCTCTGGAAGATTAAGAAAGAACATCATGAGAGATAAAGACATTGATGAGATAGCTACAAGTATTGACTATCACAAACCTGATATTGTCATGATCGATCCAGTGATTAACTTCTTTAGTGGAGAAGAGAACTCTAACTCAGAGATCCACGAGATGTTATCGCGTGTCGATAAGCTGATAGAACTCTTTGGTGTTGCTGTCATCATTGCTCATCACACTGGTAAAGAACGAGCAGATGATCTGTCATTCATGTCAGCGCGTGGTGGTAGTGCCTTCGCTGGTTGGATGGATTCTGGTATCAAGCTGTCTGGTAAGAAACCTAACATCGATATCTTTTACGAGGCAAGGAACGCAAGAGAACCAGATCAACACTTAGCCTACTTTGATTTTGATCGTGGCTTTTTTAGGGTGGTGGATGCATCAGACTCACCAGACGAAGTAGAGATAGCGAGAGTGGTGGCCGCGGCAATGGACAGGCGCAAGTTTTATACAAGGCAAGAACTCGAACTGCTAGCAAGACAAGCATTGAAGGAAAGCGACATGGCTTCAGGAGAGAGAGCCGCAAGGTACGCAGTGTCACATGTGCAGAAGTATCTAGCAGAGAGAGTCAAGACTCACAGTGTGCCAGGTAAGAACGCATGGTATTACTTAGCAGATAACGAGATGAGAAAACCTTGGGAAGATGATGGATAACTTAGAGACAATAACAGATCCGATTGAGGAGGTCTTGGAGTTGATGGTCAAACATCAGCTTGCAGTGGTTGCTGATAAGAAACTTGATTTAGTTAAAGTGATTAGAAGACTGCAAAGACAACTTGCAAAAACAAAAGAAACAAATAAAAACTTTAATGAGCAGTGGAAATTTTTGCACGATGCACATGAAGATTTAATGGGACAAGTGGAGAGAATCTATGGAGTCTAAT
>Ga0208019_1000831_pt1 | contig 16752 bp, 30 predicted proteins | sample CB_VirMetaG_5_FD_184540 | JGI IMG/M metagenome (GOLD analysis project Ga0208019, IMG submission 184540) | Freshwater to marine saline gradient viral communities from Chesapeake Bay - CB_1508_1D Viral MetaG (SPAdes) (version 4) | ecosystem: Environmental > Aquatic > Marine > Coastal | place: USA...
CATCCCTGAGAAAAGGATTTGAAACCCGTTGATGCAGGTAGCGTGTCCCTGGCTTGGCACGACTCGGAACAGGTGGCCGACCTGGAGGTTTGTAATTGCTTTCTGGACTTCGTTGAGTAATGATTTGCCGACCGATTTGCTCAATTTTCTCAGACATAAGTAATTGTGACCGCCTTGTAGGACATCAATCACCATTCTGTGGGCCAGGAAATTGCTTTTGCCGGATGATGAGCCGCCGTAAAAGATTTCCAGGGGCTTCGGCGCATCCAAATAAGGGATATAGACATCATTGAACAACGACAGCCCAAATTGAGCGTCACAAATGATATTGGGTCTATTCCCGGTCATCGACGTAGCTCACCTTGACGACCTTGGGGCCGCTTTCATCCTGGAATCTGTCGATGAAATCACCCTGGCTCTTACCGAGCAATTCGGTGGCCTTAAGCCGGTGCTTCAGTGGGACGGTTGGGTCAAGGGCCAGCCTCGACCACAATTCCTGGCGTTCGGTCCTGGTCATGATCCCATCTTTGACAGCCTCAGCCCTCTTGAGAGCAATCAACTGCTTGATGATGGGATTTCTCATATTCCTACACGCTGCTTTTTTAGCTGCGATACCGGGGGAATATCCAGCCGCTTCGGCGGTGGCCTTGCCTTGGCCGGACCACAACGCAACAAATCTTTTTTGGTTTTCGGTCAGTGCGTCATAGTCGGCTTGCAAATGTTCTGGTATGTCCATAGATATAGCTCCGCTCTGTCGTTTACGCCTATTATATTAGGGGTTTAGAGCCGGGCTGATTCTCAGAGGTTTATCAACGTATAAAGAGGTTTAAAGACGTATAAAAAGACTTGACAGCATCCTGGGCGAGCACTTTATTTATCCTTATCAACTTTTTAGGTTGACATACCCACTTAAAAGGTGTATTTATTAGATGTAAGACACAAAATAACCCCAGGAAAAAGGAGACAAACATGAAAAAAACATTCAAACACTCAAAATTTACTGTTACCTTCACCGATGCAGACGGCTATTTCAGCCTCACCGGAGACTGTGATGGCTCCGGCGGAGCAGTCGGGGATTGTGTAGCCAAAATCTACCCGGACTTGGCCCTTCTCAACGACATGCATCTGGCTAACCGTGAAACCGGCGCACCTATGCATGCCTGGGCGAATGCTGAATACTGGTTGAGACAGGGAAAAATGGCGACTCTCCGTAAACATCTCAGAGTGGACTCAGATCTGTTTGACAAGTATGTGGTACAACAGTCTGTTGTCATAAAAGCCATTGAAGAGCGAGACCTGGACGATAACCCGAAGTCCCGGAGACTTAAAAACGCGAAGGTCGGCATTCTGCATGATAAGCTTCTGGAACTCAAAGCCGACATAGAGTCTTTTTGGGCTGACCAGGTCGATGAAGTGTATGACCTTGTCAATTCTACCGAATCAAACCTGGTTGGCCGCTTCGTGAACCCATTTCTCAGCCCGGATGAATTCATCTCTGAAGATTACCGGGAACACTATGAAAACTCATTTACTGATCAAGATTCAGCCGACAAAGGGATTGCTGTAGCCATGGAAGAGGATATCGACTTCCTGGAAGTTGAACAGGCGTCCTGGGACGACAATCTCTTTATGGCCGGTGGCCGGGAGTATAACGTCTATACTGACGATGAAGCCGATGATGCCTGGAATGAGAGTCTGGACAATTATCTTGATGAATGTGTCCTGCCGGAACTGCCGGAGCAGATGCAGGGATACTTCGACCGGGAAGCCTGGAAATGTGATGCCAGGCACGACGGGCGAGGCCATAGTCTCAGCAACTATGATGGGCATGAAAGGCATCAATCAACTGAATACGGTGGTGAATATTACCTTTACCGAAGATAAGGAGGCATTATGACTAAACAACATATCGAATATAAAGGCTTTGACATCTACATTGAACAAGACATAGAACCCCAGAACCCCCGCACGGAATGGGACAATCTTTGCACAATAGTGTGCTGGCATCCCCGCTATAATCTTGGCGATACTCACAGTCTCGGAAATAGCGATGATCTTTACGAATTCCTGGCAGATCTGGACCCGGATGATTTTGAAACCTATGAACAGTGGCAAAATCTAGTTTCAAAGAAAATTGCGGCCATGATAGACACCCATGAATTGTTTATCAAGCCGGTTTACTTGTATGACCATTCAGGGCTGTCTGTCTCAACATCTACCTATACGTGCCCATGGGATAGCGGCCAGGTAGGCTTTATTTATGTCACAAAAGAAACGCTGGACAAGGAAGGGCCGCACCATTACACGCCGGAGCAGGTCAGCGATATTTTAGATGGTGAGGTCGAAACCTACAACCAATATCTGACTGGCGCAGTGTATGGCTATACTGTGACCCATTCAGACTATGGTGATCTCGATTTGTGCTGGGGTTTTTTTGGATATGACCATGAGAAAAGCGGTTTGCTGGCCGCAGCTCAGGCCTCTATTGATTACGAAATCAAACGTATAGCTAAAGAAGAGGCAGAAGACCGGGCCGCTTATCAGGCCAAAAAACACTCAAAAATCAAAGGATGGATCAAGCACCGAGTCCCTTATCAATACCGGATATATCCCGCATAATAATAAAGCCGAAACGCCCTTCGGGGCGTCTGGCCGGGTGGGTCCCGGTCACTGATGAGGCAACCAAAAAAAAAGGAGATTTTATGTGGGCGAAACCAACCAAAGAAATGCTGGCAAACGTACCGGAACTTTACGCGACGGAAGACACCCCCCTCAAAGACAAGGTGATCCACCTTCATTTTTTCCTCGGCGGCTGTGATTGGTACATCGCTGAGTATGACGGCCAGGACACCATGTTCGGATACTGCGTCCTGAACAATGACCTGGAAATGGCCGAATGGGGCTATGTCTCTTTTACCGAGCTTAAAAACCTCAAGGTCGGTTTCATGGAGGTTGACACTGACCTGCACTTCGGGACCCCCAAGGCCTGCGAGGTTGACACCATCTGCAAAGGAATGCGCTGGTAAGCCGAAACGCCCTTCGGGGCGTCGTGTCCGGGTGATGCCGGATGCCTGACGATGGCAGTCAGAAACCAAAACTCCCAGGAAAGGAGAAGACTATGACAGGATACACGCGAACAGGGTGGAGCCGCTATCTGGTTGCCGAGAGGGCAATCTCCGGGATAGTCGGTTCAGGGTTACTCACTGAGTTTTTCAACGGGGTCAAGGCTCTGGCAAGGAGGTTTTATGGAAAAGTTTGATTTTTACGCCGATCCTAGCCACGGTTGGGCCAAGGTTCCCAGGAAGCTCCTGAAGGAACTCAACATCGACAAAAAGATAACGTCTTACAGCTATGTCAAGGGCGCTCATGTGTACCTTGAAGAGGACCTGGACCTTCAGATTTTTTGCAATGCCATGAAAGAGGCCGGGAATGAGGTAGCCTTCACCGAACACCATACCAACAGCCCGTCCAGGATCAGAAGCTACAACAGATATCAAGGAGGGAAGTAAGATGAGAATAAGCCAGATGAAAAGGATCAAACCCGGACACAAGGTAGCAGTTTCAACGCATCCCGCAGCCACTTGGTTTTTTGTTGTGGAGGTAGGTCCTGGCCCGAAACTGGAAATTCAAGAATCGAATCTTTATCGCCCTCAGGTCATCGACATCTGCCAGGTGGTAAGGCATAAGGCAATCTAAAGCGAAACGCCCTGGCTGCGGTTGGGGCGTCTGCCTGGGAGGGTTCCCAGGTACTGATGAGCAACCGAACCAGGAAAGGAGATCAGATGGCTAAGAAACTGACAAAAGAGGAGGCAATCAAGCGCGGCAAAGCTTGGTGCCAGGCAAATTATGAGCGTGGAGCCGATACCATGGTTGAAGCCTGGGACGATGAGTCCTGGGAAGACCTGTGGGACAGTACAGGCAGCTACACCGCGATGATGGTTATCCTGCGGAATGTCGCTGCTGTTTATCGGGATCGGATCGCAGACGCAAAAAATTCTGTTTTTTAGGAGGCAAAATGAAAAGATTCCAGGTTAATGTAGAGTACACAACCCGGTCCATCTGCGACTACGACTGTGTATTCCGGTTTCGGATCTCCAGGCGGACGGAAAAGAACGTCTGGGTTTATGGCGAATCCCTGGATAAACCGACCAGGAGAGCCGTTAAACGTGATGGTGAGGGCGAATATATCCTCCCTCTTGGCAACTACTCAATGGCCCCAATGCTGAGGGCGTAAGGAGATTGATATGAGTTGTAATGACACTTGCCGACCGATGCTAACCAGCATGAGGCGGGTCTTACGGGGCGAGAAAATCGATATCGATGCAAAAGCCAGGGGTATGTATGTGGATGGCCCCAGTGGGTTCAAAAGCCGATATTATTGGGTAAGGAATAGCCAGGGGGCCGTGATCTGGGAAGGGTCTGCATGTTGCAAGTGGGCAGCTCGGTACTATGGCCTGTTGAGACTGGCAGATAGAGAGGAATGATGACAACGAGAACGCTGAAGGTTTCCACGGCCGGAGAGCCTACCGTCAAGATCAAGGCGGACTATTCAAACGGAGCCGCCCAGGCCCTGATGCAGTATTTTGACACCCCGGATGTTTACCACGTCCGGGGAAGCCTCTGGATGGAAGGCTGGGCGGAGTTCTCAATTAACGGAAAACTTTACCTGGTGACCGAGAGGCACTGAAGGAGGAAAGATAACTATGAATCCAAAAGGCTCAAAAGTAGCGGTCGATCCCGTCCGAGATCTCAAGGATCTCCGGGGGATCACCAAGGCCCTGAGAGGCTACCCCCGTGACCTGCTGCTCTGGACCATGGGTATAAATAACGGCCTGAGAGCCAGCGACCTGGTGCGGACCAGGGTGGACCAGGTCAAGGACGCGAAACCTGGCAGTGTGGTCCATATCACTGAGCAGAAGACCGGCAAGGCCAACGTCCTGGTCATCAACAAAGCGGTCCACAAACTCCTGGCGGACTACCTGGCGGACTGCACTGGCGAGTATCTGTTCGCCAGCCGGAAAGGCGGACATCTGACCAGCAAAAGCGTTGGTCGCCTGGTCAAAGACTGGTGCCGGAACCTGCATGGTAATTATGGAGCGCATACCCTGCGGAAAACCTGGGGATATCACCAGCGGGTAAACCACGGGGTTGGGTTTGAGATCCTGTGTAAACGATACAATCACAGCAGCCCTGCGGTAACCATGCGTTACCTGGGGATCGAGGACCGGGAGGTCCATGAAATTTTAATGAATGATATAGGATAAGGAGACGACACTATGAAAAAGGTTATCAATGGCAAAATCTACGACACCGAAAAGGCAACAGAGATTTTTTCTTACAGCTTCAGCAGCCCACGGGATTTTAATTATGTCAACGAAACCCTGTACCAGACACCCAGGAGCAAGGTCTTTTTCCTGGCTGGTGAAGGCGGAGCCAATACGAAATATCGGGTAGCTGTTGGGCAGAACGAATGGTCAGGCGGCGAAAAAATATGTCCTCTGACAAAAGAACAGGCCCTGGAGTGGGCTGAAACCTACATGGATGGCGATGATATCGAACGGTACTTCGGAGACATGATCGAAGACGCATAGCGTCAAAAGCCGGTCAAATTTGACCGTTTTGACCGAAGGGCCTGGGCGAAAGCCTGGGCCTTTTTTTATGTCAAAACAATTTCGGGATTTTCTTGATGTCCTCTGCGATTTCGCTTTCAATCGCATACCAGGGCGATTTCACGCCACCGCCTTTTTCTTTGTATGCCCGGATGATACCTTTTTGGCATAGCCGACGGGCTGTATCCAGGCCGCAATTAAGCCGCTTGGCTATACGCCGCAGGCCGTAGTACCACTCTTCACGATTCCCCATATCGCTCCCGTTTTTTTTCTGCCCACAATAAAATTTTTAGCCGAATTTATCAAGCCCACAGGAAACAATAATTTTGCTGTAGGAGTACATATTTCACGAACAGCAAACATTTTATAGGGGATACTATCTATATGCCTAAGGGTTTACCCTTAGTGGTAATCAGTTTTTTTTTTGCTACGGTCAAACTATACCATTAAAATCAATAATGTTTGCACGGAAAAAACGTGTTTTATATGCTTGACTTTCCGCAAAAAAGCCGGTATTCAAAATTTGCTTGAAGTAAAACCCGGTTGTCTTGGGCGAATAAAAGCGTTGCCGATGTTATAACTATTTTAACAACTTACATGCAAAGGGGTGTTTTATGAGGATGTTGGTGACTCTGGAGGGAAATATCGCAGGCTACACTACTGGCAGGGTGTCTGTTGGCGATTTTACTATCGTCAGGACTAAGGAGGACATCCTGCCGTTACACATGGGACGGGTGCAGAGTATCCTCACTTGTGGTGTGGAGGGTACAGACCGAAATTTATTTTTGGGAACTGAAGAGGCGGAGGGGCGCAATGGAAGTCCAGTCGAAACCAAGCGGAATTAATGGGGTGACAATAAACAGCGACACAGTCGCCGAGTTTTTAGATCGGCAGAAAACCAAAACGATTGAGAAGATACGACAAGAGGAGCAGCGGGGCGGACCCAAATACAACAAAGTGTATGCCCGGCGGTATTTCAGAAAAACAGACGGGGAGAATAGCCCGGTAATACAACTGACGAAGGAGCAGATCTTGATTGAGAATTTAAAGGAACACTATGAGGAGAAGGCAGAAAATCTAAGACATTACAAAGGCACTCAACAACGGCTGAAGGCTATTATACTGGCCATGTGCCTGCCGGAATTCCAAACTGTTAACGATCTTGGAATGAGAATTAAGGAATTGAGCGGAGTCGAAATACACAACAATGTCGTCAGTGGTCAGGTTGCCAGTATTGCCAAGCGGCATTACAATCGAGACATAACAGCGCTTATAGAGCGCAAAAAAGGCGATAAAGGTTATGAATACAGGCTCAATCCGATGGCTGTGCAATTAACGCTGGATCATCTTTTTTCACTCACTAAAAAACCTCAAAATCAATCGGAAACCAGGCGGGACGCCATTCTCAAAGTACCAGAATTGCGGGACTTATTCGATAAGTTCGCAGCCCAAGCGGGTGCCGCAACAAAGAAGGTGCCGCCGAAGAAGCTCCCCGAAAAGGTCAATAACAAAAATGGAGAACAGCCACAGCCACCATCTCAACCAAAATCACAGGCTCAACAGACGGTGCCGCAGGATATCAATATCAACATAAATTTCAGAGTCACGTTCGGATGGGACGGCCTATAAAGTAGTGCAAGCCCTCCTCCCTGCCCATGAAAAACAGTTTCCCTAACCACCTGGGAGGAGGGTTTGTCCCCATTCAGATCTACGATTGCTCCAAAAGAGCAGCCTCCAGCAAGATCAGATAGTTGATCATATCGCCAATTTTTTCATCAATCATCGCTGGTTCCGGTTCCAGATTCCCATCCACAAGATCTTGAATACATACCAGGTGCTTCACTGCCATGCCCCACAGGGCGTTTACCTGGTTCACACCGAGTATCCGACCGGCAATCTTAAAGTTGTGCAGCCGGTCACCCCCATGGGCATACTCTTCAGCCTTGCTGCCCAGGACCTTGCCTATTTTTTCCAGACGGAGCCTTAATATACCGTTAAATTCCTCAGTCTTCATTTCGTTTCCCTCCTGCTGTTCCGGCTCATCCATCCCCAATCCCACCGGGAAGCCTCATCGGTGCCAACAGCATATGGATTCTCAGTGATCGGCAAGTTGTTGTCCCTGGCTTTCCAACCTTCCAGCACGATGCTGCTCAGACGCTTGCGATTCTTAAAAAAGTTTAGGATCTTTTTGAACATCGATTGCCCCCTTGCCCTCAAGCCTACGGACCTTTTTGATCAAAATATCGATAGCCTTTTTATTATCCATAGTCTGCTCAATTAGATCACTTACTGCGTTTTTCAGGTCCTTATCATCTGCGGCCTTGATCTTATTCGCAAGACCATGACTGGATCGGATGCCGAATTCCCTGCAAACCGTCTGGTAATAGTTGGCACTAAAGTTGAAACCAAACTTTTCATTCAATTCCCTGGTTATTTCTACGTATGTACATCGACCGTCCAGGTTCGCCTTCTCCTCATCCAGATAGTCATACATTGCCTTTATCGACAGGTGTCTGTGTTCTTGGCTCATACTTACCTCCCCTTTATCTTACGTTTACCTTCAAATCCTCCATTGCATATTCAAGCAATAGCGCTGCGTCCGCCTCATTGTCGTCTATTGGCAGATAGCCCCGTTGCCGTGCAGCTTCCTTCATTGTCGCCTTGCCAGCATTACCCCTACCTGTGGCCCACTTTTTGAGAGTGGCTGTATGCACCGGCATCGTTTCCGCTCCAATATCGGCAGCAAATGCCAGGACATCAGTCACCAGACCGACACACAACTGAGTAGCAGCTCCGCCCCGGTGGTGTGCCTGTTCATACACGATCAGGTCTATTTTGCCTGGGCAGTAGGTTTTCAGCTCTTTCAACCAGGCTCTGAACCGTAAAAACCGGAGGCCTGAGGATTCTCCCCGCCGCAGATCGAATTCCTGGACCCCGGATGAAATCCGATGATTGAAAAATGTTGCCCAGCCTGTCTTTGTTGCCAAATCAAGTGATAAGATATTCATGCTGCCTCCATAATTTTTTCTTTCCCATGCAGCCACAGGTGATGATTTTCGCAAAACCAGATAACTGAAAGGGGCTTTGAGTAATCGTAATGGTGTCCTTGCACATTTTCCCGAATTCCGCAGATGAAACAGGGCTGTCTTTGTACCCTCCCGTCTCGGATGGCATTGCCAAGGGTTTGATGTGCATAGGCTCGGTTGGGGTGCTGCCGTCGGTATTTTTTACTCGCTCTACCGTGCGCGTCTTGCCCCTGCTCGGTTTTTTGATAAGCAACTTTCGCGGTCACCCTGTGGGGCAACTGATTCCGGCTGCGTTCATAAGCTTTGTAGTGATCAATGTTTTTTCGATAATTTCTGGACACGTCTTCCTGAGTGCAGCGTTTGCACTTGTTTAGGTGTCCATCTTTCATTTGTGGGTGTCGATAAAATTCCGACAAAGGTTTCAGTGTCCCACACTTAAAGCAAGTTTTCATGACCATTTCCTTAAAACGGGATGTCAGTCATCCTCCTCTGGGGGTTGTTGATATTCTCTTCCAGTAGAATGCTGGTTCTGATATCCGCCAGATTGCCGCTGCTCACCACCGCCAAGGAACTGAAAATCCCGGACCACGATTTCAGTAGCATAGTGTGTCTGTCCGTCTTTCTCATAGGAGCGGGTCTGGAGCCGTCCCTCGATATAAACCTGGGAGCCTTTTCCCAGGTACTTCTCCAGGATCTCGGCCTGCTTGCCGAAGGCTACCACTCTGTGCCATTCAGTCTTTTCCTGCTTTTCCCCGGACTGTTTGTCTTTCCATTCCTCACTTGTAGCCAGAGAGAAACTGGTGACCGCTGCGTTGTTGTTTGTATACCGGATCTCAGGATCTCTCCCCAGGCGTCCGATCAGCAAAACTTTGTTTAAGCCTGACATTCTTTTTCCTCCCTCATATTGTTTGATTTAAGAGCCTTTGTTAAATACCCGGTGGGGTAACCTTTGTTTTCTTTAAAACGGCCTGTATCGAACCAAAAACAGACTTGGTTTTCATTTTTGAGCATCCTCGCGCCCCTTTGTTTTTTTAAATTGCTCCCACTCCAGATCCATCCATTCCCCGGCAGACATCGTGTGACCGCACATCCCGCAGGCGATTGGGCCGTTCGGTCCTTTCCATACCCATGTCACCTTCCCTGGCCGTCTCTTTTTGCAGGCATCACATGGGCAATGCTGCACCGCTCCGCATTCTGGACATCTCATGTCAATCTCCTTACTGATTGGTTAGCCAGGGATTTCAGACCCTGGACATCCTTGGTCCCTGGTAGAAGCGCTATCGTCTCTTTGTCCTTTGCCAGTTCTTCCCAGGCTTTGACGAAGTCACGCCGGAACCACTTCAATTCATCTGATGGCATTTTTCCCAGCTTTGCGAACGACCACCGGTTTGTCATCAGGTACTCAGTCACCGGATGCTTAAAAGTGTGGGTATAGCCGTTGTACGGCGTCCAGTTGTGCTTGAAATATTGAAGGACGATGTCACATTGCAGTTCACCACTGCCTTTATCCCCAACAGACCGCTGAGTCACCTCAATGGCGTCGATGATCTCTTTGGTCGTCGGCACCGCAGGAAATGTCTGCTCTCGGTGCTTCAGTAACCAGGTGCCTGCCTGCTGGATCTGCTCGACGCTATATTCCTGGAGAGCAGCGAAGCGTAGCAACAGACTGTCATCCGTTATCTTGCCGCCGAAATCTTCCGCCAAAGCCCACATCACTTTTGAAAATTCAGCCAGGTCATAGTCATTATTCTCCATTGCGTTTCTCCCTCATTCGTTGAATAAAGCTGCTGCAAGCCTGCTTGTTCTGCTCAGATCTGGAGGACGATGATTTCCTCCCAGCCTTCCCATATGACGCTTTAATTTTCTGGAATTTGGTAAGCCCGTCCTTTTTCTTTCTCAGGCCTGCCAGGCTCAAGACATTGCCCGACCAGAATTCATCCTTGATCGCCCACCGCAGGGTTGCCATTATTTCCTCCAGCGTGAACCCATCCAAGCGGATGAGCTTATCGACAACATCCAGACTTGATTCCCTCAGGTTTGCAGCCTTGGGTGCCAGGGTAGGTTTTGTTTCTGAAATATGAGCAATGAACGAATCAACAAAGGCACAAATCTCATCTGGATATGCTGGCAACGAAACCGGAGGTGGAGTTGACGGAAGAGAGTTATTATCTCCATTCTTTACATTCTTTACATTCTTGTATGTGGTTACTTGCTGGTTACTTGCTGGTTGGCTGCTGGTTGATTTGATGGTTGATATTTTTTCCTCTTGTTGGTAAGTGTCCCAATTTACAATAGTAATTACACTAAATTTGTTGGTTGATTTGATGGTTAGATTTTGGAGGTTTTTTAAAATCTTTAGAAAAGTCCTGATGCTTTGCTGCGACAGTTTAGTCTCTTTGGCAGCAATCTTCCGGCCAAAAATAAACTGACCAGGCTCCAACTCGACTACCTGTAATCCCACCATGGCGGTGTGTTTTTTATGAGAAGCTTTCATCAGGCAGTAAAGCCAGAACTTTAAAAGCTTTGGGTTTTCGAAGACCGGAGATTCCAGGGTCCTCCGCCACAGTTTCACATAACCTCGGAACATTTAGGCACCCGATGGGAACAACTTCGATTCAAAGATAACCGACAATGATGCTATTCCTTTCGGGGTAACCCTGGCTTGTTCTGAGATTTGTTCTACTCCATCACCCAGGATGCGGGTGGTAACCTTATGTTCCATGACGCCTTGCTGGATGCGGTGCTGATAGGCCAGCCAGTTTTTGTTGCCAGCCCTTTTATAAATCCATCTGTTTTGAGATAGATAACTGAACAGGTCTTTCGGCCTTATCTGTAGGTGCTTTGCGGTATCAGTGATACACATAGACCCGTCAGCCGTGGCTATGCGATCCAGGGCCGCAACCTTCGGGGCTTGCTTCTGGACGGTGTCTTCCAGGGCAATTACTTTTTCTGTATAGGTAAGCAGAGCCGTTCTTAAAGCCAAGGGATCATCAAAGGCAATAATGGGCTGTTCGGACCTGGCTCGGCGTTCACATTCAATGAAATATTGCCGGGCCTGCTTGCCTTTTTCGTTCCGCTCGACCATGGAAAGTTCTTTCGCCATATCGAGGGAAATGTGGTAGTCCTTGGAAGGCCTACCACCAGTACTTTTTCCTAAAATTATGATAAAGTCCTGACCCTCAGAAAAACCATAGTCAGCAACCCTACTCTTGATCCAATCAGCAAAATTCTGCTTGCTTTCCAAAAATCCATGCAGATCCCTGGCATTAACTGTCTGAATACCGCCGCTGCCTTTTTCTATTTTAATAAGTTCATTCATATTATTCTCCTATATAGACCGGCTTCCCGGTCAGCTTTTGTATTTCAGTTTGAAAAAATTTGGCGTCACCGTTTGTCTCGGAAATATGGATCAGGTGGATACCCTGACACTTGGTCAGATCGTGATCCCGGAATAGCTGCCGCACCTTGCTCAATTCAAGGTGACTCTTTTTGATCCGGTCGTGCAGATACTGCGATATGGTCTCAGCTTTCACCAGCCGCTCCATCTGCGGAGCATAGTGGTTGCACTCGACCATGTAGTAATTGACATCAGAAAAAACGAAATCCACAAAGGCCGTGTCAGTGATATAGACCAGCTTTTCCCCGTCTTTGTCCCGGAGTAGGAAGCCATGGTTTTCGACATCGTGTTTCAGGAAAAAAGGCATAACCCGGAAGGTGCCGACAGAAAAAACTGCCTTGGATTTAAACGTGTGAATCCGATGGCCCTCGATCCCGATCTCCTTCCGGGTCTGTTCCGACATCCACAAATCCATCCCGGCCCTGGCGAGATCTTTGGCCGCTTTACAGTGATCTTTATGGCTGTGGGATATGAGACATCCGGCAACATCCGAAAGCTCAAAATTGAAGGCCTTCTGGACCTCAGAGAAACGGACCCCACACTCGATCATGAGGACCGTCTCCCCGTCGCTGATCCGGTAGCAATTCGCTTTAGATCCGCTGGCTATGACCTGGATACTGATCAAAAGGGATCATCCGTTCTACGATCAGGTCCTCCATGGATGCCTGGACCGGGTCCTTTTTGGACCTCCTCCGCCTCCTGCTGTCGGATCTCCGCCTTTTCCTCTTCTGACATCTCACCTGGGCCGTCGTCGCCAGGTATGTCGATTACTTCTTTTTCCGGTGCCGCCTCGAAGTGCAGCTCACTCCCGTTCTGATTGTACTCACTGAAATCGCCTTTATCTTCCTTCATTGCTTCGCTCATCTCTACACTCATTGGGCCATACTTCGGGATGAGCTGGAGGATCAGGGTCTTTTTAGCCATGGAGTCGAAGTCGGTCGTCCAGGGGCTGAACTTCGAATTATAGGATTTGCTAAACCGCTCGGCATGGCGGATGACCTTGTCTTTGCTCCAGAAGAGCGCTTTTTCAAAGCCATTGATCAGTTTGAAGGAGGCAAAATATCCGAGGACCTTTTCGCTGGTGGGTTTCCCGGTTATTTTGAGAGTTCCCCATATCTTATCATCCTCTATGACCTCTCCCTCGTAGACGGTTCCGGCGTTGAGATTTTTGTAGAGGCCGGTCCTGATGGCAAGCTGGATATAGCCTTTATAGCCCATTTGGAAAGTAGGCTCGTATACCCCTTTATTTTTGTAAGCTAGTACATAGGCGAACCCCAGGTTGCGGTTGAGCGGTAAATCCAAACCAGCGGCCTTCAGGGCCTGTTTTGTGATTAAATTCGGGTCGCATTGCATGAGGGCTTGATCCTCCCCGATGACATCCAACAATGATGTCATAAAAACCCCGGATTTTTCGCCAAGCCGGGCTTGGACTGCTTTCTGAATTGCTGGTCCCTGAAGGGCTTGCCGGATTGCAGGTAAATTATTTTTCATGATTCTCCTATGCAGCTTTCTGGTTTAATGTTTTGTGATTTGAGACGTTCAGGCTGATTACCTGGGCGTTGACATCGATCAGCTCATTGATGGATTCACGATTGTCCACCCATACCGGAGCTGAGAATTGAAAAGCGTCGATCAGAGTATTGACAATGTCCAGGCCGACGTTGACCCTGGCTGCGGAGTTGAGTCCCCGGTTAAAGTCGATACCGTTGTAAAGAACACGGCAGACTTCTTTAATACTGCCGTTGATCTGCGTTTCGAACAGTTGAAATTTGGCAAGCTTGAATCGGGAGTTGATGTCCTCTTCCAGCATCCGGGCCTTGATCTGGATAAATTTCTCGATCAGGTGCAGCTCCTGGGCAATCTGCTCCAGCCTTTTTGCCAGGATCTTCTCCTGGCCTGCAAGTTCATCGATCCGGCTCTGGTTTCTTTCGGCTGCTTTCCAGGCGGCTTCCTCTTCCAGCCAGATTTCCAGCTCTTCCTTGGCCTCTGCGATCTGACGCTTGGTGTTGGTTTCCTGAACAGTTGATCCGTTCTCCAATGCGGAGATCTCAGATCTAAGAATTTCTTTTTCTTTATTCAGGGCCTCTAATTCAGGCGGTGGGCCTGGGGCTTTTTCCAGATCCGACTTGACCTGGAACAGCTCCTCCTCAATCGTATCCAGCTTTTCCTCGATGGTTTTGATCTCGGCCAGTTTCTTCTCGATTGCCCTTCCCCGGTCGGCAATCGCAACCTTGAGAGCCAGGCCTTGGTCCAGGATCTCTTTGAGCCGTTCGGCCTTCTGCATAAAAAATGCCTCATGGGCATCTATGATCATTTCATCCGGTAGGAATTGACCGCACGTCGGGCAGAGATCATCTTTCTTTGGCTGCTCGGCATCAGTTTCTTTGTACTTTTTAAGGAGAGCTGCCTTTGACGCATCATCATCAGCATTCCGTTTATAGGCTGCGTCCACCTCTTCCCGGAGAATCCTGATCCGGTTGATAGCAAGGCGACGTTCAGAATCCAGGTCATCCTTTTTGTCGAGAAAGGGCTTTCTAATCCCGGCCTGATCCCGTTCCGACTGGGTCTGGAGCATGACAATATCTTTATTGATCTCATGCACCCGGACCATCTTCTCAGACAGGCGTTCATTGTTCTGGAGGCCTTTGAGTTTTTCCTCCAGTTCAGCGATCTTTTTTCCCAGGGCGTTCTTATCCTGGGGCCGGGGTTTTTTGGCCTCTGCATTCGCAAGGGTCAGCTCGTCGATTCTGACCGGGATTTTCTTCAGCTCGTCATTAATTTTTCGCTGGCGAGCTTGAGCTTTTGCCTTGTGATCATCAATAGAAATACCAACCAGTATCTCGGATAACGGGGCCAGCTCTGCATTGGCATCAATGATATCCTGGTCGGTCATATCCCCGGCCATATCGAATAGGATGGACCGGCGTTCGGTCCAGTGCAGGTTATTGAACTCAAACGGGCTGGTTACCAGTTTAAAAATATCCTTTGAGTCAAACTCATCATCAATGCCATCAACTCCAGCAAGGGTTTCCACAAACGCCTCATACTCACGCATTGACTTTGGAACATCATCAATAAAATAATCCGTCGTGTGGCCGGTAAAGGTAGTGGAAGCATCTCCGGTTTTCCGGGTCCACTTCTCATAAAATACCTTTTTCAGGGTGACCGGCTTTTCATCGACAAGCAAAAAGGCCTCGACCTCAGTTTCCAGGTTGTGAACGTCCTGGCCGTCCGCATCGACGGGTTTCAGCTTGAAATCCTTCTTACCCTGGCTGTCCTTGCCAAAGAGGCACCAAAAATAACCGTCCTGAAGAGTGGTCTTCCCGGAGCCATTGACCCCGGAAACGACCATGTCCTCTCCCCCAGGTTCAAAGGTGTGATATTTCAGACCTTTGAAATTTTTATATCTGATCTTGAGGATCTTGAGTGTTTTCATAGATCCTCCTATGCGATGACCGGGACATTGGGTAACTTACTCATCAGGTAGCCAGCAATAGAATCGATAGCTTCCAGCCGCCAGGCAGATCCGTCACAGGGGTGCAGGGAGCAAAAGAGATCCCCGCCGTGACCGCTCCTCTTTATTCTGAAAACAAATTCGGATTCCGGCTGATCGATCTCAGGGAAAGATCTGAAGGGAGCCAGGGTGACGGGATTCTTAATCTTTTTATTTTCCTTCATGGTGATCCCGGACCTCACCTGGACCTCCTGGGAGGCACCATTGTCGGAAAGGGTCTTGCCGCTCTCGGCTGTCAGTTTGCTGACCAGATCCAGGAGATAATCCCTGTCTTCAGTTGGCTCGAATTGAGAATGCAGGCCGATGATGAAAGTTTCCAGGTCGTAGTCACGACCGAAACTGAAATCCGTTGTTATTGCATCAGCCTCGATCAGGCAAACACGTTGGTTAAATTTGCCGTGTGTATGGGTATAGAGGTAAGCCTTATTGTGTGAATATACATTGATGTAAAGCTGTTTAGGCTCCCAACCATCAACCGCCTCCTTGACAAAATTAACAATGCTTTCCAGGGTGGTGGTGTCCAGTGCCTGCGGATACCAGATCCTGGCCGGTTTGTAGTTGGGATCATAGTAAATTTTACCGTCCACCTGGATCTGATCCGGTTTTCTCAACCTGCATATTTCTTCGATTGCTTCTTTAATCATTTCTACCTCCTGCGATGCTGGTGATTTGTGCCTGGGGCGCGAACAGATCCCCCTCGACCATGGCGGCTTCGGCCACGACGATCTCTCCGTTCTTATCTTTGCCGGTGACGAGCTGGGCATCAAAGGACGCATATGGAGCCAGCTTAACGTCAGTTGTGATTACTATCTGTCCGTTGGGTTTAAACTCGATTTGCAGCCCGATCTTGTTGGATTTGGTTTTGTCCACATTGATATCCTTAATGTTGGCGATGACCTTCTCCAGTTCGATCTCCAGCTTTTCCATGACCGCTCCGCCGCCCAGCGTCTCGATCTTCAGCTCTCTTGTAAGTTCCATAATTACTCCTTTGTCACAGGGCATAAAAAAAGGGCAGCGGCTACGGTGTTACGCCCGTAACGGCGACCCTTTCTTTATCTTGCGCTGATCTTCAGACTGGCCGGTCGTGGATCAGACCCTGAATTTTTTACTACCTAGTTAAAGTTTTCTCCTCCTCCCGCCAGTACAACCAAAAACAGCAGATACTCCCATGGCATGATCCCCACAAGCTTATCTGCTGTCTGGTCA
>Ga0208019_1000833_pt1 | contig 16745 bp, 16 predicted proteins | sample CB_VirMetaG_5_FD_184540 | JGI IMG/M metagenome (GOLD analysis project Ga0208019, IMG submission 184540) | Freshwater to marine saline gradient viral communities from Chesapeake Bay - CB_1508_1D Viral MetaG (SPAdes) (version 4) | ecosystem: Environmental > Aquatic > Marine > Coastal | place: USA...
GGGACGCTGCGAAAGAAGCCGTGAGGCTGGCCCGAGAAAGGATGGTGATGCGATGAGTGAGAAGACTGCTGAGGACTGGGGCCGCGTCGCGGTGTCGCTACCGGGCTTCATCTGGGCCGGGTGCGACGCATGGTACGCGCCGCGGGGGTCTCAAGGGCGCCGATGGGACCTGGAGGCCGGGGTGGCGATCAAGGTCCATGTCTTGCGGCACGGTGCGATCGGCTACCCGGATGCAGTGAGATGCGTCCCCGCCGACGGGGAGGCGCTGCCGAGCGGACTCACCGTGTTCGACTGCGAGGCGGGTGATCTCGTCCTGCGCGACACGCCCGCAACCGCCGGGTGCCTGCTGGCGCTGCTGGCACCGCGAGGCGTCTACATCGTCCCGTGCGACCAACGTAAGGGTTGGTGGCGAGCAATCATCCCCGCTGGCGCCTGGCCTGAGAGCGCGCCCACCCTCGGCCGCGCCTGCATCGCTGCCGCCGAGGCGCTCGGGCGGTGGCCTGGGGGTGCGGCATGAGCAGCGCAGACAGCGACAAGTGGGCGTTCGCGGTCTCACTACTCATCGTCGGGGCTGGGGTCGTCGTCGCCCTGGGTATCCTCGCAAACCAGGTCGGAGACCTGCAGGTAGAGGTCGAGACCAAGGTCCATCTGAGCAGCGGCAAGGCCAACTACCTGCCGGGAGCGGCCTGCGTCATCGCGACGTCGGCCGAGCAGACTCCGGCTGATGTCGTCAACTTCGCCAGGGCGTGCGCGAAGGCGCACGAGGACTGGCTCAAGGAGCAGCAGTGACCTGGATCGACAGCCGGCACACCATGCCGCCGGCAGACGAAGAAGTGCTCATGTGGCAGCGTGACACGTTCAACATCTTCTGCCTCAAGCAAGACGGCGGCGCCTGGCTCAACTACGAGTCGTGGTTCCTCCTGGCAGAAATCGGCCAGTTCTTCTGGCAACCCCTCCCCAACCCCCCGGAGCAACAGTGACTGACCCCATCCTCATCGACACCGGCCGAAGCACGACGGGCTGGTCCTTCTGGGGACCAGCGTTCACCTGCGATCGTCTCTGGTTCCTCATCAACGTCGAGCAGAAGCGCTTCGTCAACGGAGAAGCTCTGACCATGGGGTCGATGGGCCACACCATCCTCGCCCACTACTACGCCCAGCTGGCGTGCAAGCAGGGCGGCTTCGAGTACGAAGGTGCCTGGGTGAACGACCCAGACCACTTCCTGCCTCCGTTCGACGCTGTGCGTGAGTGGGCGCGACTGCGGGAGCTCGAGGGCACCGAGGCCACGCCGTTCATCCACACGACGTTCGAGCTCTTCCGGCGCTACCTGCAGAAGGAGCCGTTCGTCTCGGACAGCGTGGTCGCCGTGGAGCATCAGGCGAAGCTGACCCTGGGCTACAACCACGACGGCGACTTCGGTCTGTGGATCGACAAGAACCTCGCCGAGGCCAAGTTGTTGGACTGCCCCGGCCTGGAAGAGCCGGTGCCCGGAGTGCCCGGCCTGCAGCACGGCAAGCCCATCGAGGTCACCAAGCGCTTCGACCTCGTGATGCGGCACAGCGCGGACGGCCGCACCTACATCTGGGACCACAAGGTGACCGGCGGTAGCGTCAGCCGGAAGCGTTCTGAGCAGTACGCGATGGACGGCCAGTTCGCGGTCAACCGCATCCTGGGAGAGCAGCTGTACGACGACTTCGGTGGTGTCGTGCTCAACCTGGTGCTGCGTCGAGACCCGTGGACAGTCAGCCGCCAGTTCGTGCCCGCGACGCCCTGGCGAGACGCGCAGCTGGCTCGGCAGGTCTACTCGAAGGCTCACTCGCTGGCGAATCAGCTGGTCAACCACAAGCGGCAGTACGTGACGGAGGGCGACTGGCAGATGGCTCAGAACGAGCTGGTCTGCTACCACCGCTACGGCAAGTGCGGCGCGTTCGAGCTCTGCCAGTACGGTCCAGAGGTGCAGCGATGACCCCCGCCGACGCCAAGACCCCGACCCCGACCCTCGCCCACCACCTCGAGCCCGGCACCGGGCACACGCTGACGCCGGCTCGGGCGCTGCGGGCGGTGGGGCACTACCTCGACCGGGAGCGCCCGGTGGCGGTCGAGCAGCCGAAGCGGGAGTGGCCGGGGCCGTGGCGCAAGCCCGCGCTGTGGTGGCTCCGCGAGTGGGAACACGACACCGGCAACGTGGTCGCAGCAGCGGACACCGTCGCCTACGACGGCGCCGTGTTCGACCACGACGGGGTGCGGCTGACAGAGGTCGGCGACCTGACCGACCCCGCCAACCGCCGCGCCGCAGACGCCATCCTCGCGACCATCTGCGACGGCGAGGACCCGCACAAGGGGTCGGGGCAGTACGGCGACGACACCGTCAACCTGGACTGCGACGGGCCGGAGCGGGTGGAGTTGACGTGGACGAGTTCGTCGTGGCTTGCGCCCACCGACACGCCCGGGGTTGATGGATGGGGCCGCGCTCATCCCGGCGGGGCATGGGTCTACTACGCCGACGGCGAGTCGGAAACCGACCGAGGACGCGCCAGCGACCAGCGAGCCGCCCGCATCGAAGTCGAGCGACGCCTGCCGCCCCACGTCACGGTGACGAATCCGGAGACGCCTGCGGTCGAGCAGCCGACCCCGCCCGCCGGCTACCGCATCGAGTCGGGGCCGCACACGCCGGGCGAGATCGAGGAGGGGTGGACGGTGCTCATCATCGACGCGACCGGCCGGCGCACAGTGGCGCGAGAGATTCGCGACGTGTCCGGCGAGCACATTCGGTGGGCGGAGTTCGGGACGCACATCTGTTCGGACGACGAGGTCTACCGCCTCACCCCCATCGCCGCCGACCCCGACCTCGCCCGCACCGTCATCGCTCTGCACGCCCGCCTCGCGCGGACCGAGGCCGAGCTGGGCGTGGTGACTGGCGAGAACCTCCAGATGCGCGCCGAGCGGTCTGCCCACAAGGCGCTTCGGCGGAAGGCCGAGGCCGAGCGGGACGAGGCGCGGCGGGAGCGGGACATCCAGGCCGAGACGGCGCGCAAGATGGCCGCGAACGTGGCTGAGGCGACGGAGGAGCGGGACCGGCTCGCGCGGATCCTCGCCGCCCGTGGGGAGGTGGCCTCGTCGCTGACCTCGGACGAGCGCCTTCCGGCAGACGAGATGCAGGCCGCCGCCACCAAGCGGGGGCGGTGACGGTCAGCGAGTTTACAGTCCGGCCCCGACTGTAAACAACAAACAGGCGCTGCCGACCGCGCTGAGTGTGTTACAGTCAGCGAGCCTTTCGGGGCACTACCACAACAACAACATCACTGGAGGCGACCTTGGCACACGCCACGGTCATGGGTCTGGTCTACGGCCAGCCCAAGCGCATGAAGACCTCGATGGTCGCGAGTGCGTTCCCCAACGCCCTGTGGATTCCGGGCGAGGGGATCAACGCGATCAAGAGCGTCACGCAGAACGAGTGGGGCTTCGAGCCCTCTGTGTACGACCATCCGGTCAGGACGCTCGAGGACCTTCTCGCGCTCATGTACATGCTCGAGCAGGAAGGTCTGGTCGAGTCGTACCCGGCGATCTGCGTAGACGGCATGACCGCTCTGTGCGAGAGCAGTCTGCGGTTCTGGCAGGACAACCCGAAGCTCACCAACGGCGGCAAGGTCGACAAGTTCTGGCCCTACCAGCAGCTCAAGGACAAGCTGCTGCGGCTGGCGGAGATGTCGCGGCACATCGGAGTGAGTGTGTTCATGGTCGCCCATGAACAGGCTCCTGGTGCTGGCATGGACGGCAGCTTCGTCCCCGGTGGACCGTCCCTCGGCAGCAAGGGCCAGGTCGTCCGGGTCCCCGCCTGGTGCGACTTCAACGCCCGAGCTGTCGTGAACAAGGACTACCCAGACCCTTGGGTCAAGAGCGGTCTGTTCGTCGACCCGTGGGACAGCTCCTGGGTGACTGGTGACCGCAACGGTGTGGCCTACGCCGAAAGCCCGCCGAACGTCCGCGAGTTGCTGCGCGCCAGCGCGGTCGACTACGGGCTGTCCCGTCGTCCTGGCCTCGAGTGGCAGGACGAGGTGGCTGACGTGGTCGCATCGGCCGTGCAGGCCGGCGACATCAACGATGCGGTCAACGTCGGCGTCAACAAGGCGCAGAAGTTCGCGAAGGGAAGCGGTCGCGACACGCAGCTGCACATCCGCTGGGCGGTTCAGGACGGCATCGCCCGCGGTGTCATCCAGAAGCAGCGCAGCAACAACCTGTTCAAGGTTCTCGAGCCCCCTGCCCCCAAGAAGGGCAAGGCTCCTCCCCCTCCGTCCGAGTGACGGCTGTTCCGGCAGTAAACCGGGTTCAACCACAACAACAACACAACAACGTCTGAGAGGACCCTCATGGGCTTCTACATCCCCGCAGAGACCGCTGCCGCCGTCGGCACCGGCAACCTTCCCCCCGGCACGGGCTACTACGCCGTCGAGATCACCAAGTTCGAGGACCGCGGTGTGCTCGATCGCCAGGGCAACTTCTCGTACTTCATCCACCTGAAGTTCGAGGACGGTGCGACGACCCGTGAGATCGGTTCGTGCCCGTTCGACGCCGAGGGCAACATGGCTCCGGCGCTGGCTGCCATGGACGAGGACACGCGGAACAAGAAGATCGGCGGCATGGTCGCCGCGCTCAAGCGCGTCGCTCTGTCCTCTGGCATCACCGAGGACTACATGGCCGAGAGCGGCCTCAACACCGACCACCTGATTGGCCGCACCGCCTACATCGCGTGGCTCGGTCGTCCCGAGGACACCCCGCAGGGTACCAAGGCCTACGGCGAGGTCAAGGCCTTCATCGGCAAGGACCTCTTCGACAACTACCAGGCCAAGGGCGAGAAGCCCGAGGACACGCGCCAGTTCCCGTGGCGGCGCGCTGCGGCCAGCCAGAGCTCGTCGACCGGCAGCGGTGGAGGCAGCAAGATGCCCCCTCCCCCGCCCCGTGGAGGCTTCCCGCCGCCGCCCCGCAGCTGACCTGATGACCTGAATCAATGCCCCCGTCACGACCATGATCGTGGCGGGGGCTTTCGCGGAGCCCCGATGACACCAGACCACCCGACGGTTCGACCAGGGACCCGATGGCAGCATCACAGCGGACGCTACTACCGCGTCATGCTGGTGACCAACCTTCACTCAGACCAGCCGGAGAAGTTCCCGCTGATGGTGACCTACATGGACGAACAGCAGCGAACGTGGTCGCGACCGCTGGTCGATTTCGTCCAGAAGATGACACCTGTGGGGGGTTGATGAAGAGAAAGGACTGGACGAACCAGGAACTCAAGCGCGCCAAGGACCGTTGGCTCGACGGAGAAACCTGGCAGAGCATCGCTGACGAGATGAACGTGAACTCGAGCACGCTCAGGAAGCAGGTGCAGCGGCTCTACGGAAAGCTCAGGAGGGAGGACATGCGTGTCTTTCGCGACGAGGCGCAGATCCTCGAAGCAGTCCGACTGAGGAACACGCAGAAGCTGTCGTACGGACTGATCGCAGACAGCATCTCGTGGCATGCCTCGGTCAACGCCCTCGAACAGGCCGTTCGACGGTACTCTCGGCACCACGAGCTGAAGGTGTACCAGGGCAAGCCCGCAAAGCGGAACTCGCGATGGGGTCGTCGATGATGTTTGACCCGAGAGAGCGTGGTGCGCAGTGCGACCGGTGCCCTCTCGGGCCATCGGGCTGTTTGACGGACGCGTGGGAGCCTGTGCCCCCTGAGGTTCACGAGGACACGACAGTCGCCGCGGTGCTCGAAGCACCGAAGCAGGACGACGTGCGACACGGGCTGCCACTGAGCACGCTCGACGGCGCTGAATGGGACCGCGCGCTGAAGGCGAACGGACTCAATCGGTCGATGATCGACCTGTTCTTCGTGACCGCCTGTGCGTACAAGGACGGCTGGAAGAAGATGGAAGCGCAGCTTCGTCGACGCAGGAAGGCCGACCAGAAGAAGCTGCAGAAGGAGGGTGTGTCCGCTGCGGAAGCCAAGCGGCGCGCAGAAGAAGCGCTGCCGCACCCGGCAGACTGCTGCGCGCCGTACCTACAGTCTCACCTGGTCAACTACGGGTACATCATCCCGCTGGGCGCGACTCCTGCGCAGCGAGTGCTCGGGACGAGCAAGAGCATGTCGGACCTCGAAGGCGACATGCGTGAGGTCAAGGCGAGCAAGCTCACCTGGCAGGCCTTCGACTGGACTCAGACGACCGGCGACTGGACCGTCAAGGTCATCTCGACCTACGACCCAGGCTACGCGAAGCACGCTCCGAAGGTGCGGCCGCAGTTCTACGCCACGCTGGGCAAGGCGTTCCGCTGGTTCAACGATGCGCTCAACTGGGTCGAGCCCGAGTTCCTGACGCAGCCGACTCCGCAGCAGCTGCGGGAATGGCTCGCCGTGCCCTCTCCGTTCTGGGTCTACGACCTCGAGACCGACGGCATCAACGTGAGAGACATCGGAGTCGACTGCCTCGCCATCGCGACACCCGACCTCGACGAGCACGGCCAGCCGACGATGCCGTGGGAGAAGGCGGCGCAAGTCGCGCGCACGGTTGGCATCCACCTCGACATGCCGCTGCTGTCGCGCGCAGTCTCAGGGGAGAAGGTCCGCTACCTGCTGGACTACGAGCAGCGAGAGATTCACGACATCCTGGTCGAGTTCTTCCTCGACCAGCAGAAGCTCAAGGTCGGGCACAACATCGGGTACTTCGACCGGCAGGTCGTCGAGCACGTCTTCGGTGTGCGGCCAACGCCCATCATCGACACGCTGTTCGACGCGCGCTTCACGCACCCTGACCTCCCCAAGGGTCTCAAGCCGACGGGTCGGCGGCTCACTGACGTACACAAGTGGGAGACCAGCGAGAGCGGCGACGGCGCGGCGACTTCTCGCACGACGGTCAAGAGTCGGCTGCTCTACTGCCAGTACGACACGGTGGTCAACGCCCGCATCGCAGAGCCGCTACGGCGTTCGGCTGACGACAACGGCGCGAACAGGCCCCTGCCCGAGTGGGCGAAGCCGGTGTCGTGGCCGAGCTCCACGCCCTGGACGCTCCGCCACCTTGACCATGCTCGGCAGGACATGTGCGTTCAGATGCACCAGAACGGCGTCTACGTCAATCAGGCCAAGGTGGCCGTGTTGACAGAGCGATTCGAGAAGGTGGCTCACAGTCTGTACGACAAGCTGCAGACGCTGGCCGACGTCATCGGCGTCAAGCGCGCCAGCTCCGGCTTCAACCCCGGCTCGTTCCAGCAGGTGGGCGATCTGCTCTACGAGCAGTGGGACCTCGGCATTCCCTACGGCATGGACGCCAAGGACTTCTACACCGACACGGGAGCCAATGGCACCGGAGACGAGGTGCTGCGCGCCCACATGGCGAGCCCGTACATCACTGACGACCAGAGGCAGTTCCTGCTCACGCTGAGGCAGTACCGCCGGGTCAAGACCAAGGTGCTCGGCACCCAGCTGTACAGTCTCCGCCCACTGAGCGAGGGCGGGTCGCTTCACGCAGACGGTCGAGTGCGGTCGACTTGGAACAGCCACACGACTGCTCCGGGTCGACTGTCCTCGAGCGGCCCGAACATGCAGAACCAGTCCAGCCGCAAAGACCTGGGCGGTGTGCGCACGGTCTATTGCGCCGCGCCGGGCAACGTCCTCGTGGGCTGCGACCTGAGCGCTGCGCACCTGGTCGTGACAGCGAACTACTGGAAGATCCAGCGCCTTCTCGACTGCTTCGACCAAGACCTCGACCCACACTGCTGGCTCGCGCTGGACCTCTTCGGGGACGACTTCAAGAACGCTCCCGGCTGGGACAAAGGCTTCAGCCTCCGCGCCGACCACAAGCCGAACAAGAAGAAGCGCGCCGGCCTGCTGCGCGAGCTGACCAAGACGTACCGCTACGCGTCCATCTACTGGGCCTCGGCGGAGACGAAGCACTCGGTCATCAGGTCGACTGAGATGACCAGGTTCAACGACGAGGGAGAGCTCATCACTGAGCTGCCGTACCTACGCTTCGACCTCAACCAGGTGCGCTTCTTCGACAAGGTCTGGCACGAAGCCGAGCCCGACTGGATGGTCGCGTGGCAGCAGATGCTGCAGCTCTACGAGAAGCAAGGCTTCATGGAAGACCCCGTCTTCGGCCGTCGCTCCGGCGGCCTCATGGAAGGCAAGAAGAACGAGGTCGTCAACTTCCCCGTGCTGTCTTGCGAGGCGGCCATCATGGCCATCGCAGAGCAGCGGGTGCTCGAAGCCTTCCCCTTCCAGAAGTGGGGGCCCGGGACCGGACTGACTGCTCAGGTCCACGACTCCCTGGTGGTCGAGGTCCCCGAGCATCTGGCCGAGTGGGCGCAGAAGACCATGACGGAGTGCATGACGATCAAGGTGCCGGGATGGCCCGTCCCGTTCACCTGCGAGGCCGACGTCGGCCTCACCTGGGCGGAAGTGTGATACACCTGTTTGACAACGACACGGAACGGCTTACTACGGTATCCGTCAAAGGAGCGACGAATGAGTGACCTGGACTACCGATTCTTCCTGGCGCACGACCGCGGCGAGAGCGACGAGCGTGTCGACCAGTGGCGTGAAACCCTGACCGAGGGGCTCGGCGAGGCCTACCCAGACCATGCGATCACGATCGTCGCTGGTCGCGATGACTACCGCAGCCGCGCGTCGGACGCCGGCGGCTGGAAGGGCTGGCCGCAGACGGTCGTGTCTGGTCGACTGTGGGACGGCTCTCCGCGCTTCCACGGTGTCATCCGTCCGGCGCAGTACGTCGGCGTGATGGACACGGTGTGCGGCCGGGCGACCTTCGACATGATCGAAGGCTTCGTCCGTGAGGGCAAGATCGCCTGGGTCTGGGACACCCGGACCGGCGAGTACCACAAGGTCCGTGGGGCCGTGCGCCTGCCCGGCGACGACTACAAGGCCTGGGGCCGTCTCGTCGTCCGCGAAGAAGGGGCTGCGCAGTGACCTACCAAGACATCCTCGCCGCCCTACAGGCGCACAACCCAGACGCGTTGCTGCTCGAGCCTCGAGAGGTCTACGACCCGTGCATCGTGGGCATGACCGACCGCGCTGACGATCACTGGCCCCGTGAGCCTGGGTACATGGTCGCGGTCTACAGCGCAGAAAAGTGCATCGAAGCCATCGCGGACTGGCTCGAGTGCGACTGCGAGGACGCCGTGGACTGGTTCTCCTACAACACCAGCGGTGCCTGGGTCGGACAGCACACTCCGACCTTCCGCTACGAGTCGTGGGGTGAGGAGTGACCGCACCGACCACCCGCACGCTGGGCAAGGACGACTGGATGACCCCGGCGGAGGTGTTCGACCCGGTCAACCAGGTCGTCCAGTTCGACCTCGATGCCTGCGCCACGAACCTCGACGCAGCTCGTGTCGACCCGTTCATCGACCCCAAGACCGACGCGCTTCGGGTGCGCTGGGCCGACTACGGCCGGCGCGTCTGGTGCAACCCCCCGTACGGCCGCGACATCCGGTACTGGTTCGAGAAGGCTGCACGCGCCTGCCTTGAGGGGTGCGAGCTGGTCGTGCTTCTCGCCTACGCCAACACCGACACGGCCTACTGGCGCGAGTACGTCGCGCGGCACCCGATGGTCTGGTCGGTCATCTTCCTGACGCCGCGGGTCAAGTTCGTTCGACCAGACGGAGAGCCTGCGACGGGTGCGCCGAAGGGTAGCGCCCTCATCTGCTACAGCAACAGGCCGCGTCCCAGTGGTTCGAGGATTCCCCACGCCTACTGGGACTACAAGTACGAGCCCTTCACCGACGTCATCCGGCGCACCGCCATCACCCATGGAGCAACATGAGCACCCCCAAGATCCTGAGCGTCTCGTCCAACATCAAGTCCGCGGACGGTAGCCCCCGCAGCTACGACCTCGGCGAGAAGACCCTCATCGTCGGCCCCAACGGGTCGGGCAAGAGCGCCATCGTCCAAGCCGTCTCTCTCGCTGTCAGCGGCGCAGCAGAAGAAGTCGCAGGACGAGCCGTCACCAGCGACCCCGCACTGCTCATGACTCTGGCGCACCAGCACGGCCACGACGGCAGCGTGGTGTTCGCTCGAGTCAACCTCGACAACGGAGAGCACTGCCAGTGGGAGACGTCTCGCGACGGCTCTCATGTGAAGACGCCCGCGCACATCCGGCCGCGGTGGGTGATCCCCCACACCAGCAAGCAGCACAGCCCCCACTTCCCGCTCCGCGATGTCCGCGAAGTCCTGACCGGAGCGCCCAAGAAGGCGCGTGAGAGGTTCCTCGCCTGGGTCTGCGCGGACCTGGACAACAAAACGGTCGAAGCCGCGCTGGGAGGCGACTACGAACAGTACCTGCAGCTGACCGCTGGGTGTGATGACCTCGTCCCTGTCGACCGCCTGACCCACTCGATCGACACCGCAGACAAGACCGCGAGGAAGCTGCGGGCGGAGGCCAAGGCGCAGGCGCAGCTGCGCGACAAGCTGCTGTCCGAAGTCGGCGTGCGCCCGGCGGACGCGGCCGTACTGGCGGCGCGTGACGCCGTCCGCGAGGCGCAGGAGCTGCACGAGGCCGCGCTGCTCTCCGCTGGCGCGGGGGAGAGCCGGCGACGGCGAGAGCTGCTCCACAGCCTGTTGGGGCAGCTCAGGGCCGACGAGCAGCGGCTGTTGTCGCAGGTCGCCGAAGAAGAAGCCCTGCTCTCTGACCTCGAAGAGAGCGAGAGCGTGGAAGTCCGTGGCAGCGTCGGAGCGCTGCACGCACTCGAGTGGGCGATGTCCCTCTCCGCGGACTCTTGTCCCATCTGCTCTTCGCCCGTCGGAGCGCAGCACGTCTCAGCCTGTCGAGACTTCTACGCGCACAAGGTCGAAGACGCCGCCGCTCGAGATACCCGACGGCGTGAAGCTACTGCTGGCCTCGCGTCTCGACAGGCGCAGCTGTCGGCAGTGCGGCAGAAGATCGCGATGCACGAAGACGAGCTCGACGCCATGCCGGCGCACAACCCCAACGACGAGGGCGTCTCCGTCGACCAGACCCGCGACGCGCTCTCCGCGGCGCAGGCGAAGCTGAACGCACTCAACGCTGCCGCGAGCCAGTGGAAGACGCTGCAGGCTGCGAAGAACCTGGTCGACGTCAACCACGCAACGGCTGAGACCTTCTCTCGCTACAAGAAGGCCGCCCAGGACGTCGTGTCTCGGCTGCTCGACGAGAAGGTCGAGTCCTTCTGCGCCAAGGTCTCGAGCTACCTGCCCGAAGGGTGGGAGTTCGGCGTCATGGTCACCGACAACGGTCGCGACGCCTTCTACTACGGCCTGTACGAGGGCCGCGGAGAGAGTCGCTACCTCAAGGTCGGCCTGTCTGAGGCGCAGCGTGTGACGGTGACTCTCGCGATGTGCGCCGCCCTCGATGACATGCTGCCGCTGCCGCTGGCGGTTCTCGCCCCGGAAGACCGTGGGTGGGACGCGCAGACGCTCGGAGAGGTCATGCAGGCCTTCAAGCGGGTCAAGCAGACGGTGCTGCTGACCTCGACGGTCATGCCCGCCAGCGACTACCTGAAGGGGTGGAAGGTGATCGACCTGCGGAAGGCCGCGACGCCTCGTCTCCGTCTTCCGGCTCCGTCGCTGCCCGAAGATGACGGCGACGAAGTCCAGGTCACGCACTCCCTGCCGAAGCTGCCCGACGAGCTGTCCGTCAGGGCGGCTCCGACCAGTGGTCGTGCTCGCGGAGGAATGTTCCGGTCGCTGCGCATCCGCGTGTCGAAGTACATCGTCGAGCACGGCCTGGAGGCGGCGCGGCACGCCTTCCGCCTTGCGCACCCAGACCTCGTCGTCGAAGATGAGACCTCGCCGGATGCTTTCGCGGAAGCCGCTGCGAACTTCCTCGTCCCCATCGGCCCGCAGTAGGCTTCAGGAGCCCCCATGTCAACAGACGAGACGGCCGATGTGGTCGAGTCTCTGCGCCAGTTCGTCGAGTCGGTTCAAGCGATGGAGTCGGCGGACCGGTCGGTCGCGTTCACCACCTACTTCTCGCTCGAACAGGTCGAGTTTCTGGCCGAGCAGTGGCATGACAACGAGTTCCAGTTGGAGGCGCTGCTCACTCAGCTGGGGGCCGTCCGTGGCATGGGTGTCCGCGTTCGCGAGCTCAAGCAGACCATCAAGCGCGCGTCACGTCGGGCCAGGCAGCAGCGGCAGCAAGATGTCCTGCAGCAGATCGTGTCGACGAACACGCTCAACGAGAACCTGCCTGACTACCTCGTCGAAGGGTTCCCGTCGCTGCTGATCCCGAACGGCTTCGACGTAGACCTCGGCGGCGTCTACACCCTTCAGCCGAACTTCGAGGACGGGACGGTCAATCGCGAGAAGATCGCGACCGCGCCCATCATCATCACCCAGCGTGGTCGAGACACCGAGACGGGCCACATGCAGGTCGAGGTCGCCTGGGCCGAGCCTCCCGGCCCGGGGAAGGGCCGCCCCAAGTGGCGCACGCACACGGTCGAGCGGTCGGTGCTGTTCGACAGCCGGAAGATCGTGTCGCTCATCGACTATGGCGCGCCGGTCACGTCCATCACTGCAGCCGACGCCATCCGGTGGCTGACTGCCTACGAGGACATCAACCAGCACAAGATCCCCCTGACCAACGGCGCGAACCGCTTGGGCTGGCAGAAAGACGGGTCGTTCCTGCTGCCTGACGGACACATCAAGCTCGACAAGCATCAAGAGCTCAAGCTCTTCCCGATGGAAGGCATGGACCCCATCCTCAAGTCGCTGCGCACCGGCGGCACCTGGGAGGGTTGGCTCGAGGTCGTAGAGCTCCTGCGGGACCATCCACTGGCGATGCTCTCCATCTACGCGTCGGTCGCTTCCGTCATGCAGCACATCGTGAAGTGCGCGAACTTCTCGGTCGACTGGTCGAACGAGACCTCGAGCGGCAAGACCACGTCGCTGCGCGTCGCTGCCTCGGTCTGGGGCTACCCCGCAGACGACGACGACGAGGGCTTCATCTACTCCTGGGACAGCACCAAGGTGTGGGTCGAACGTGCTGCGGGCTTCCTCCACAGTCTGCCGCTCATCCTCGATGAGACCAAGCGGGTCAAGAACAAGCAGCACGTCGCAGATGTCCTCTACGACTTCTGCTCAGGCAAGGGCCGTGGGCGCGGCACGCTGCAGGGCATCGACAAGGTCAACACCTGGAACACGGTGCTGCTCTCGACCGGCGAGCAGCGCCTGACCTCGTTCACTCAGGACGGCGGCGTTCGCGCCCGCGTGCTGGCCCTCCAGGGCGCTCCGATCTCAGGCCCGGCACAGACCGCTCGGGTGGTCGCAGACACCGTCAGAGGACGGCTCTACATCCACTACGGCCACCTGGGTCGTCGCGTGGTCAAGTACCTCGTCTACCACAAGGACTCGTGGAAGGACTTCCGAGAGGCCTTCGAGACTCGCCGGGACAACTACGCCGGCATCACGAACACTGCCGTCGGTGGTCGACTGGCCGCCTACGTGTCCGCTCTCGACCTCGCGAAGGCCGTCTGTGAGACCCTCGGCGTGCCTGAGCCGACACGAGACCCCATCGAGTTCCTCATCCAGGCTGTCCGCGACGGGGCCAACGACGCCGACCGTGCGCGCGACGCGTTCGTCGCCGCGGCCTCTTGGGCGGCGATGAACCGTCACCGCTTCTGGGGCAGCCGCGCTGCCCTGGAGAACGGCACTCCAGGCAACGGGTGGGCCGGTCGGTGGGACGACGTCAAGCCCGAGTGGGACGAGGTCTGCATCGAGCCTCACGCCCTGCAGGGCATCCTCGACCGCTACGGATACGTCTTCGACGAGGTCGTGCCGCGATGGGGGGCGCGCGACTGGCTGCACGTCACGTCCAGAGGGCTGACGCGCAGCAGGCGCATCGACGGCATCCCGACCCCGTGCGTCTGCCTCCGGCGTGACGTCTACGAAGAGCTGCTCACGTCAGATCGGCCGGACATCGAGACGGTCAACGTCGTCGAAGCGCAGCTCGAGCTCATCGAGCAGCGGGTGTCGTACAGCGACTCTTCCTGGTCCGCCCTCGCTCGAGGCGAGGACTGACTCAGGACCGCCAGCTGAGGTAGATGTTCGGCGTCGCCGTGCCCGTGTCGAGCCGGGCGATGACGTACAGCGTGTTGTAGGCCGTCGGGCCGACACCGCTGGTGCTGTGGAAGTCGGCTTGGATGAGCGCGTGAGCGCCGCCCGTAGCCGACGCTCCGCCGAGCGCCTTCACGATGGTCGCCGTGTGGACCTGCGTCAGGGGCTGCGTCCCCGCGCTGTCACGAGCCAGGTAGAACGACACGGCGCTGGGGGCGCCAGCCCCCGTCGCCATGTCACTGAGCTCGAACAGGATGTCGTACAGGTGGGCGTCGTCAGGAACGCCCTGCGAGCGGACGACGCCAGCCACCTGACCGACCGAGAAGTCGTCGTAGCTGCCGTCGAGGTCGTTGGACGCGCCGGCGTGGGCGGCGAAGCCGTAGTGACCCCATCCGCCGTAGTTGTAGTCAGACATCGGAGTCTCCTTGCGCGAAGTGTATCACTCGCCGAGCATCAGTTTCGGCCGCTCTATCCGGGTCGTCATCTTGGTGTCGGAACCCATCACTCGGAACCCGGCGGAACGGCTCACTGACAGCATGAGCCGAATCAGCTCGTTCTGCAGGTCTTCTTCTGCCGCCAGCGCATCCTCCTGCGGAGACCGGCGAAGACGCAGAAGGGCTGTGTTGACCCGGCCGAGAGGGCCGATCTTGAAGAGCAGCGCGTCCCTGCCCATGAGGAACGGCTTACTACGCCGACTCTCGTAGGCAGAGTTGAGGTACTCGAAGTCTTTTTCGAGGTAGCGAACCGACCTGCGCCCCCCCACCTCTTCGACCACCGCAGTGCGCGCCTCTTGGAACGGCGTCGCCACTTCGACGAACGGACCCCTCACGGTAGCGGCTCGACTGATGTTGTTCAGAATCGAACGCGTGCGCGGAGACAGCGACTCGAGGAAGGACAGGTCGTCGTCGCCTTCGATCTCACCTACGGGAACCAAGGTCCCATCGAGCATTCGAGCGATGAACGGGTCGAGCTCCACGTACATCGAGTCGTTGTCGAGGAGGACACCCTTCGACTCCAGCAAGGTCTGCGTGAGCGGTGCGCCTCCGCCACGGATGTCCACCAACGGCTCCGCAGAGTTGAGCAGGTAGCGCGCGGCCATCTCCACCTCGACAGCTGTGGCGTCGCCGAGAGCCACCGACCCGGCCGTCCCGAGGACGCGAAAGATCGCGACGGTGGTCGCGATGGTCGCGGCGGTCTGCTCGAAGCCTGCGTTGACGAAGTTGTCCGGCAGCATGAGCCCGACCGACGCTTCGAGCCCGTTCTTGCGCATCTCGTTGATGGAGTTGGTCATGACCGGGAAGGGAATCTGCACGGTCGGGTAGCGCTGAACCGCCCACGACGGGAAACCCGACAGAGACGCTTCGTCCTGCACCGCCATCGACGCCCCGAGGTTGGCGAACCTCTGCTTGACTTCGCGATCCAGCAGCACGTCAGACATCTTGACGTACCGGCCGTTGGACTTCATCGCTCCGCGACCGAGAAGCAGGTAGCGCATCGACGCACGAACGTCGGCAGGGACGTTGTCGTAGCCGTTGAAGCCCTCTCGGATGGTCCATCCGTTGAAGCTGTAGTCGAGAAGCTCCTCGTCGCTGATGTCCGCAGCTTCATCAGGCAGCTGCAGGCGGAACATCGACAGGTCCTCCTCAGTCGCGTCCTCACCCAGACCGAGCTCGTAGAACGCGCGCATCTGGTAGTAGAGGTTGACCTCCGCCTCGTTCATCGCGGTCGTGTTGACTCCGTACGGACCGACGATCGTCTCGAAGAACAGCGTGGTCAGCGCCTCGGCGGTCATGCGGGGCATCCTGCCGACCACGCGGGCGAAGAAGCGGCCGCGCGGAGACGCCAGCAGGTCTGTGAAGTGCGCCATCGCGTTCTTCTGGAAGCCGAAGAAGGGCACGAAGACGCGCTTGAACCACGACCGATCCGCCTGCGTCAGAGACCCGCGGTAGTCGTACACCGCCCTCACGACCATCTGAGCAGCGATCTGCGGAGGCACTCCCTGCTCCATGAACGTCACAGCCATGCCGGTCCGCTCGAAGTCTGCCATCGCATCGAGCGACTCCAGGCCGTGCTCGAGAACCGCGGAAGTGCCCGAGCGAATCTTGGCGCCGAGGAACTGGCTCGGGCTGCCGAGAGACTCTGCCGCGCTCTGGGCGGCCTGCCGGTTCTGCGAGCTCATCTCGCCGAGGGCCTCTTGGTAGTTCTGCCGGCGGGGAGACACGCTCTCCATCTCCCGCTCGCTGCGAATGAACGTGGTCACGCCCTTGAACGCGTTGTTGTACAAGCCGTTGCGGGCGAACACCCGCCTCAGGTCGGACGCACGGTAAGGGCTACCCCCCAGCACGAACACTGCCTGGGGGTCGTTGTTCATGATCGGAAGCACTTCTGCGCGGTACTTCGCCTGAGAAGCAAGCTCGGTGATCGCACGACCGACCTCGTCGCCGGCGACCGCCGCCCGGTCACGCAGCCTCTGCTTGAACCCCTGAACAACACGACCACTTTCGTCCGTGTCGAGTCCGAACACCGAACGTGCCCGCTGAGGGATCGCATCCGCGATGTCCGAGAGACGCTCGAGCGTAAGCGCGCCCCCCACGACAGGCACCGGCAGGTCGAGACCAATACCGAGAACGTACGCAGCGCCCATCCTGGCCCCGGTA
>Ga0208019_1000834_pt1 | contig 16744 bp, 18 predicted proteins | sample CB_VirMetaG_5_FD_184540 | JGI IMG/M metagenome (GOLD analysis project Ga0208019, IMG submission 184540) | Freshwater to marine saline gradient viral communities from Chesapeake Bay - CB_1508_1D Viral MetaG (SPAdes) (version 4) | ecosystem: Environmental > Aquatic > Marine > Coastal | place: USA...
CAGTTTATATATTCAAGAGGCACGTATAAAACGATCGTTTTATACGTGCCTCTTGAATATATAAACTGCACGTGCAAGATAGGAAGCTAAACGGCACGTACAAGATGTACAACTAAGTTGCACGTACGAGATAGAAAGCTAAGTTGCACGTGCTTCTCAAGTGGCTGAACGGCACCTATTTCCATCAAAAAAACAGTTGAACCAAGTCACTTATATATGAGAATAAAACGATAAGGCGATTCCTTTAGGGGCAAACTGGTTGTTCAAATACCAGTTCTTTTATGCTTTCTGTCTGTTTACAGACCACTTAGTGTTTGTAATATTTATGATTACGAGGCGACCGCGTGATGTTGTAATAAAGTAATATACTATGACTTATTTCCTTTAGGGGCAATTACTTTCTTGTATATTACTTTATTGGTTAATTATCGTTCGGGTTACTACACATTTAAAAAGTTAAAAAATGCCCTCTCAATGAGGGGCATATGAGGGAAATTTATTATTCAGCTACCTTCATATGCATGCAGATCGCACTTGCAAAGTGGTCGCGTTTTTCCTACTTCTTTGCAAGTGCGATATGTATCCTTTCTGAGCATCTATTAAATCCGGTTCTTTAATATGGGGTCATAGCTGGCGTAAAAGTGCGTCGTTGGAATACTCACGAGCATCCGTTCGCCCTTTGCTTTTTGCCTATGCACTTATCTCCGTTTTTTTTCAACTTTTTCATATTATGCTTAATTTTCAATAAGAAGAAATATACGGTACCAATTGGCAAAGTTGAAAAACTATAACCCTGACGAATGGAGCCAGGTCCTATAAACGCCCTCGACACCCAAACGGATATTCATGATATGGGCATGATTTATATATATCCGAACATCATTTAGTCAATTCGTCCTTCCAGGGCCAACTTGGCAATTTTTGGGACCCCTCCAAAAATTTTTTTTTCAAATTTTTTTTCAAAAAAAAATTTTGGACTTCTCTTATAAGGGCGAAACTGATACCCGATATACACACTTTTTTTCAGATAGCCCCAACTCCACTCATATGGTGGTCGTAATTTCCATTAATTTCTTCTTTTTTAAATATAAATAAAACGGCAAGACAGCGTAAAACATTCGTGAGATTCTGGCATGGATAGCGGGGATTCCCCTCCTCAGATCCAAAGGAAGACCTACAGAAGGTCCAAGGCACCAATGAAGGCTGTGGCCTGTGACATTGAACCACCAGCTGATACTGATACCATGAAGGAGAAAAGGCGGAAGCAAGCCGAGTATGCACGTCGTTGTCGTGCTAAGAAGAAAGCCCGGGAGCAGGAAGAACAGCGGAAAGCAATGGAATTTTACCAAAAGCACAAAGCCAAGGAGTCCCAGGATGCCATAGTGGAACGCGTTAAGCGAGAACTAACCGTAGAAGAGCCCGTAGAAGAGTATGATGCGAGCGAGTCGGAGGAGGAGGAGAAGCCACCCCCCAAGCCTAAACCCAAGCGTCGCCAGCGTCGTAAACCCCGCCCTAAGCCCGTTGAGCCTGTTGAAGCATCTGATGATGATGATGCCATTGAGGACATTGACCTGGATAAGCAAATTGCCCTATTGGAGAAGCTGAGGCAGTTGCGTGACCTGGAGGCGTCTCTGTTGGAGGATTAAGGTATGAATTTACATCTAATTTTTTCGTGTTGAACAGTAAAAGAAAGATGGAATTCGATTGGAAGCCCAACCCACGCATTAAGCTCAAAAAAGTTCATTTCAAATGCGATGAGGACATGGCGAGTAAGGAGCGATTGCCTGACCCCCTCCCCCGGAAGAACTTTGTGATGGCTATCGTAGGGCCCTCCGGTAGTGGCAAAACGAGCCTGTTGGTCAATCTCCTATGTCGCAGGGGTAAGTATTACCATGGTGTTTTTGACCGCGTTCTGGTTGTGAGTGACTCCCTGGGTAGCGTTAAAGAAGATCCCTTTTGGAGCCTACCCGAAGAGAACCGATACACGGAACTTAACGACGAGACCATGGAGGACATTTTTAACCGAGTTTGGTACCCACAGCCAGCCTATGAGGCTCCCGACCTGGACAGCGACGAGGAACTGGACGAAGAGGAGGAATTGGATGATGACCCGACAATAATCAGGGAGGACCATCGTGTGCTGATTGTATTCGATGATACATGCGATGAGCTGAAAGGCTCCCCCTACATCCGCAGTCGCATTAAGAAGTTCGTGACAGATAAGCGTCACCGCTGTGGTGGTGTTTCAATGATGTTCCTGTATCAGGTGTACAACGCCTGCCCATTGCCGACACGTAAGAACTTTACCCACCTGTGCCTGTTCGAGACTAAAAACATGACAGAGGCGAAGAACATCATTGATGAGTTTAACTTGGGGTTTAGCAAGAAGGAGTTCGCCAGAATCCTGCGTTTCGTATTTGATAAGCCTCATAACCACTTCTTTGTCGGACTGAGTGCCGGAGATAATAATATATACAAAAACTTTGGTCGCATAGGAATAAAAACACGACCAGTCAAAAATGCCCGCAAAAAAGAAGCCCCGGAAGAAGGGGAGGAAGCCTCCCCGAAGTAAGCCCAAGAAAAAGGCCGCCACCAAGACAGGCAAGAAGCGAACCGGTAATATCCGCAACGTCATTAATGTTTCATATCCAACTCGCACCACCCGAACCCGCACCCGCGTGGTGAGGCCTCCAATTCCACCGTCCTACCCAACAGCCCCTTATAATGCATCGCTGGCTACCCAGTCGGCCATTCCAGCCCTTCAGGTTGCTCGTTTGTACTCTGAAATTGGACGTCTTCGTGATGCTGTTTCAGCCCCGTCAGTGGTACCGAATGCGGATTTAGTTGGTACAAAAATGCCCTCGGGCGTAGGTTCTGCCCCTCCAGCGTATGGAACCAAACCCCCGCCTATTGCTATTTCCAACGCCCCGCCTCCCGTTAGAGTCCCACCCCCCGCGTTTGCTGTAGAGTCTAACTATGAGGCTGAACGCCGTTATAGGCGTGCTGAATCCTCTCGTAAATACAGACAAAGGAAGAAAGCCGAGCTGGAACGTTTGAGGGCCTCAGTTGGCAAGAGTCTACCCGATCCTGGTTCTGGTGAGGACCTTCATATATATTAGCTTTTCCTTTTATGTCGAGCAGTAAAAAACGATGGAGACGACTTTGGTTCACATCAATTCGATAGATGCCGATCAGGTGGTTGACGGCAGTTCGTTCATCAAGGTTCTCGGGTCTCATTTCATTGAGAAAAAAGCTGGGTACAGGGTAAGGTTTAGCGTGGAGAGTGTTGTGATACCGCAGGGATACTATCAAACCATTAGGACGGGTATCAACGACCAGATCGCGGTTGAGATATATGACACAGGCGACGTCCTGCAATCAACGGGAACGGTAACCCTGAACGCGGGGGATTATACCGTATACGAGCTCAATGAAGAGCTTTCAACACAATTTGCGTCAACAATGTCGGGGTACGAGGTAACTGTTGGATTTTCGACGACACTCAAGAAGATCAACATAACATTTAACACTCCTGGGTACTACGCGGTGTTTAAGCTTGTGGGGACAACAGCTAAGAAGATCATTGGGCTTTCGACCGACCTAACCTGTGAGCACGCGGTGGAGACAACCATGCATAACGTTGCGAATATGAACAGCGTGCTGGCTGTGGACATCTATAGCAATCTTCGAAATGATAACTACAGCTCTTCAACTGGAGAGAAATCAAGCGTACTGTGTAGGATTCCAACAACAGCATTTAAGGGCGATATTATGCGATGGACCAACAGGACAGGACTAAGGCAGACTCTCCAGGGCGAGCATCTTTCGAGCATTTACCTCGCCCTGAGGGACCAGGACGGTAGGGTGTTGGATAATAATGGTGTTGAGTGGACAATACAGATCGCATTTATTTTTGAATTAATTTCTAAATAAACACTACCAGGGCATAAAAGAACGTGAACCGAAAAAAACGCAGAGATGGTGTCGATCAAAAAGCAAGTCAAAACCGGCCTGTCTACCCTGTACAAGGGTGGTCGTCGTGGCATTTCTACTTTGTATAAGGGTGTGAACAGTCTAAACAAAAATGTCTTTAAGCCCATCCAGAAACTGGCTTCGAAGATTGAGGAGGTTCCCATTGTGGGGGCGGTAGCCAAACCCTTTGCTGATGTTCTGACCACTCCCATTGAACAGCTCCAGTATATCGGTAAGCAGGTGGGTTCCACTGCCCGTTTGGTCGGTAAGGCTGGGCAGGACTTCATTACGACCCAGAAGGTCCCCAGTAAGAAAACACGTGCCCAGATCAAAAACGAGATCCTTGACGTGCAGAAGCAGATTGAGGCCGGTCGCAAGGCAACCCAGCAGGCGTTAACCCGTGCCCGGGAGGCGGCCATTCAACAGAGGCGTGTTTATCGTCGGCAGGGTATTTAATTAAAAAATGTCACAACCTAAAAAACCGAGCGAAATGTTGCTAACCGTTTTCTCTACCGATGGCATCAGTCCGAGTGGTGGTGACCACACCGCGGACGATTACGATGCGGCTGATTTCAGACTGGATGTGATTGCCCCGGGGGGGCAGGCGTATAACAAGATTCGGGTTGTTGACCTTAAAATTGTGGCATCTGCGGCCGATTGGGGTACCACGGACGCTGAGACCGTTGTTTATCTGATGATCTACGACATGGGTATTACCAACACCTACGTCACCTCGGGGGATGACTCCCACGTTACAATGTACCCAATCGTGTGCATGTTGCACACAAAGGACCAGCCCATACATTACGCTCCAACCATCAAAATCCCCGAGTTCCGTAGCGGGACACTGCGATTCAAGCTGATGAAGTACACCCCCAGCGATCCGTCTTTTGGCCCGTTGGATTCGGATACGGAGTTTACGGGCTACAGCGTGATGTTGGAACTGACTCAGTAATTGGAATATCAACTAACAAACTAATTTTTTTGTTTTGTGTTAAGTAATTAAAAACCACCAAACTCAAAGAAGCCTGATCGAAATGGCACGTGAAATCCCCACAGATCTCAAATATGGCGGTGCTGAGCGTTGGGCAGTCTCCGCCAAGCCCAAAGTTGTGACTATGTTCCCAGAGTCCGACACCACCTATGTCCCTGGCGACACGGACGTGATTCGTATCCCTATCAAGGGCGACCATATCCTGTTTGACGAGAGCTATCTGCAGTTTACTTTTACTAATACTACGGCCGATGGTACGGCGGGGGCCAACCGTGCAGTGTCCCCCGATTACAGCTATTACAGCCTGTTCAAGACCATGCGTATTTACTCCTCGGCTGGTGTGATTGACCACATTGAGAACTATGGTCTGTATGTCAACAAGATGCTCCAGTACATCGGTCGCCCGGCTATGACGGCCTCCGCGGGTTCGTTTATGGGTATGCCTCCTGACAGCTTCCTGGGTTCGCCTCGCACGGCGGCCCTGGGTGCGATTGCGGCCCTTGCTACCTTTACCGTTCACCTCCCCCTCATGGGTGGTCTATTCTCGAGCATGCACGGCAAGCCCTTCCCTGCTCACCTGCTGTCTGGTGGTCTGGTCCTCGAGCTCACTCTGGACTCTGCGGCCAACTGCCTGGTGGGTCCTGATGCTACGGATGCCACGCCCGCCTACTCGGTGAGCAACGTTCGTGCCCTGCTGTCGGACCTCAAGGGCATTCCCAGTGCTATCAAGGAGGCTGAGCGTATGAAGCTGATGAGCGAGGCCAAGATGGAATTTGCGGGCGAGTCTGTCCGTCAGATTGCCACAACGCTGTCGGCTGGTACTACCGAGAAGAACATTGCCCTATCGCCCGATATCAGCTCTGCAAAGACGGTGCTGTGCATTGCCCGCGATAGTGCCTCTATCGGCGTTAAGGATCGCCCTGGCCTGTCCTGCTCGTCTGGTGAGAACTTCAGTGTGGCCGCCTTGAAGTCAGGCGATGACATCTATCCCACGCACCGCATTAAGAGCAAGCAACATGCGTTCTTTGAGCTCCAGAAGGGCATGGGCAAGTCCCTCAGCGACCTGGAGAGCCTGGACTGTGCTGTACGCTGGTCTAACTGGAACGACACAACTGCTGACATCAGTGCCGATTCCGCCACGGCTGGCATTTGCATGCTCCAGACCTTCGCCCTTGGTTGGGACCTGCAGGCATTTGAAGAAGACGATACGAAGCGTAGCGGGCTGAAGCTCGAGGCTGACAGCACCATTGAGCTGGAGTACTCTGGTGATCTTACCTCTACCGGCGCCCGTCGCTTTGATATCTACATTATCCACGACCGTACCTATATCATCACGCCGGACGGGACCCTGGTTGAGCGTCATTAAGCAACTATAAATAATAACACCTAATTTTTTCGCTGTCACACCATAAAAAAGGGAGTTCCTTGAAACAATGCCGAAGGCAACACAAAAGACAACCATTGAGGAGACCAAGGAGGAGGTTAAGATGCCTCCCGGTCCTCCTAAGCTCACCCGTCAGAAGGCACAAACGGGCACGCACAAGCATCTAATTGTATCAGATTCCCGCCTACGTAAGTTCAAGCACGAGCATGTGATGCGGTATGATTTCGAATCGTTCCACAATATCTCTATTCGGGATATCTTCACCCGTTGCGATGTTATCTGCCTACCCATCAAGGACCCACGTGCCCGCAAGTGGCTGGAGATGAACATTTTTGACTTCCTCGATGGAGCCGACGAGATCTGGTCCCTTGAGGTGGTTTACAAGACCGAACAGCCCTGGGTTTCGGAGATCAGCGAGGCGTCCGGTACGAGCTTTATCATGCCAAAGAAGGAGTTCATGAAGTTCAGCCCCGAGAAGAGTACCCTTCTGAATTTCCTGCTGGACCGTGCCATTAAGTTCACACCGCCCAAGGGTGCGTTTGTCCTGTTTCTTTACAAGATTTTCCGCTTCCTGAGGAAGAAGGCACCTCCTGTGATCAGTGCCATCGCGGCCAAGGCTGCCAAGGCGTGAATTCTATGAAAAAAGTTAGTTTATAATTTTTTGTTTAGCGTCTGGCTCCTCTCTTAGGGTTCTTCGCGGATGCCTTCCTGATGGCCTTCTTCTTAGCAGGTGCCTTCTTCCCCGTGATAGCCTTACCTGCACGCTTGCCGACGGAAGCATATCCCTTCGCCTTGCCCACAATACTGGCATCAACCAACGCCTTGCTGAGCGTTTTTTTGCCACTCACCGCCTTGGTGATGTTCTTAACGCCCTTGAGTGGGCTGATTGGTTCAATTACAGTGTAGGCCCTACCCACTCCTGGGATTTTCTTAACGGAGTGCTCAACAATGGACACACCTTTACCGATCTGCTTAGCACCCTTTTTTACAAGCTTGCGAGCCCCGCCGGGAACGAGCAGTTTGGTGGCAATCCTGGCCTCCTTATCGATGATTTTCCCAACAATGCCAGCCCCCTTCTTCAAACCGCGTCCCCGTTTTTTCCACCATTTTGCCTCGAAAATGGTCATGGTTTTTCCCCGTTTTTTACTGGCAAACACGGAACAAAAAAAAGGTTGACAGCTAAGAATAACATGATTTTAACGCCAGACCGTTCAGGATGAACCCGGAAATAATTATATTCCCTACTCCATTATATGGAAGGACCACTCCCTCATTTTTTATTCGCAATTAATTTTTTTATAATTTCAATAATATTAAAACAGAAGCATTTATAATTTTAGGAAATGGAAGGTTGCACATGTCTCCAGACGAAGCTGGATCATAGTAATGCCCGTATCACGGAACTTGAGATCCTTGTGCGGGATCTTCGTCAGACTGTTCTGTATGAAATGGACTGGAAGAAGCTGGAGGTTGGAGAAGAGGTGTATGGGAAAGACATGGTGGGGGATTACACTATTGGGAAGATTACAGGGTTTAACAGCGAGAAAGGAATATACGAGATCACCGACAACGACAATCAAGTGTTTTACAACCACCGCAGTGTCATTCGAACCGTAAACCTCAGTTAAATAAAATACATCCATTTAATTTTTTATTTTCTCCATAATATTAAAACAGAAGCATTTATAATCTTGGAAATCTGAAAACCAAAATGGCGAGCGAAACGTGTGAGATGTGCAAGTTCCGCAAACAGCTGGGAGAGTATGTAACCGAATGGGTTCAGTGGGATCGTGAGGTGGATCAGTTCCAGGAGTGGCTTGTTCGAGATTATATGCATGGAATCGAACAGGCAAAGGAGAAGCTGAAGCGTCATCCGCCCTTTGAGCTATACAAAAAGGTCAGGATTGACTGTGATGGCAAGCGTGTCCGCATTGAAACCCTGAAGTTAGCATTTGATATCATCTATAACGATGCGAAGTTTCCCCCCGAAGCCTAAGCAGATAATACAACCATTTAATTTTTTCATTTGTCCATAATATTAAAAGGAAGCATTTAGAAAACATGGCGAGGCCTGAAATTGAGTATGTTGACGACATGGATATGCACATGGCGAGTGGTTTCCATGTGATGAGGTTCAAAAGGGAGGGGGATGTTACTTATATGAAGCTTGCTAAACCGTTATGTCCCATTTGTGGAGCTCATGGTACAGAGGGATGTCACAAATGGGAAGAAGACGAGAAAAAAGATAAATACGGCTTCCATGAGGGGCGAGTGGCTGTGTTCAAGACGAAAGAGAAGGTGCCACATTTTCCGACGGATCCTAAGATTCGCGTTGTGAAAGATAGGGAAACGTTTCTGCTGTTTAAGGAGACTTCAGTTAAGGATTGTGATATGTTGAATCCAGATGCGTTCTATGATATGGATGAATCGTGTCCCTGTTGGAGATGGTCTGAACGTGGTGAACGGGTTGAACCCCCAGAGGACTACGACGAGATTTTTGACGGTCCGTTTGACCCAACCAAGTTCGTCATTGATACCCTGAGCAAATGACCTAAACAGAATTTTTAAGTTTAGTCTCCAAGCCTAAAAAAAATGGAGGAGACAATTGTTGAGGTCAAGCCGAGTCAGGCCAAGGGAAAGAAATACACCGCCATTGTAAAAAGCAAGGCAGGTAGACGCCGTAAAATCCATTTCGGTGCAAAGGAATATGAGCAGTATCGCGATGCCCTTGGGCATTTTAAAAAGCTAAACCATGGAGACAGCAAACGCCGTAAATCCTACTTCAAGAGGTTCTCGGGGGTTGAAACTAAAGCCGAAGCCATGAAGAGGGAGATGAAAAAAGCTAATGGGCGTTATACCGCCAAAATCCTAAGCCATAAGTTTTTATGGTAATTAACCCTCTAAAGCCTCAAGCCTTGTATTTAAATCATTCACTTCTTTTTTAAGGTCTTGGATCAACTTCACCAACACCGGGATGAAGCTACTATAACCAATGCCCTCAAGTTCTCGAGTTTCTGGGTTGCGATATAGAAAACTTTCGTCCAACTCCTCAGGAATAACCTCAGCAAGTTGCTCGGCAACAAAGCCCAGGCGTTCCGTTGCGTCAGCTTCATCCGTGTACTCCTCTACCATAGACCCATCCTCTTGTTCAACCTCCAGCTTCTTACGATAGTTGAACTGTTTAAGTTCCACGTTATAAACCCAGCTTAGGCTTGGAGCATCTCGAATATTAGTTTTAGACTTGAGGGTTGAACTGACGTAACCGAGTTGCCCACTGCTTGATATGTACAAATCGCGCCCTGTAACGCTATCGCTATAAACTTCTGGCAAATAAACTTCGCCTCCTGCACGATTGATCTTAAGCCTTGTGGCTACTGTCCCCAAGTTAACAGACTCCAACCGGAATTCGTTAGCTGTATTACCATTATAAACAATGTTAAACCCAAAATCCGAGCTTGTCTCTCGCATGCGAATGTAACAGTCGCCTTGACTTGCCTCGTTGTAGTTACCGTGAAGCGTAAGAACAGCTGGCGTTGTGTCCGTTGTCCTTATGATAATATCGGCATCCGTCACGGTTAGATCACCCTCGAATAAAGCTGGCTTATGAACTGTCACGTCCGTGGTGTGGTCAAAGGTCATTAGAGGTGTCATGTTGTTGTGGATCACGAAGTTGTCGGATGCCCTTTGAAGCCAATAGCTTTCGCTGGCGGTGTTGTCCGCATCCTTGAATTCAATTGTCCCTGCAATCATCACCGAATCCTGGAGGTAAAACGTAGTGCTCCCAAGTTTGAAGTAGTTTGTAATGCTCCCCGCTACATCCAAATCTCCAGCAATGTCAACATCGCCCGACGAGGCTGTAACGTTAAACTTGTTGGTGTTAACACTGAAGTCGTTAACAACGTCCAACTTCTCCTTAATGCTTACGTCGCTGGTGGTGGCATCTATGGTTAATGAGGTTTCAACCGCCCCTGTGTTGTAAATGCTGAAGTCACTTGTGGAGGCTTGCGTACCCAACCACCAGGACGAAGATCCAGCCGTTCGAAACCTTAGTTGACTTACATCAGACGAGGCACCACGGTCGAGGTAGAGAAATGCGTTGCTGGTGCTATCAATGTCCAAATAACCCTGAACGGTCACATTGCCATCCAAAGCTGTCTCGTTAACAACTGTGAATTTCCCGGTCGTGTTATCGATGTAAACAACGTTGTCAGCCATGCTATAGGAGTAGAACGAAAATAAATCACTTGAGTTATCCAACCCGAAAAGCCAAACACTACTACCATTATTTTGCAGTCGAATAGACGCCTCCCCCGTTGAAACGCCCCTATCAAGGTACAGGTTGCCATTGGTTGCCCCGTCGACAGTCAGCAACTCAACAGTGAGGTCTGCAAAAGTTGTGTGGGTGTGGCTTGTGTCAGACTTACCTCCAAGTAAGGTATCAACATCGGTTTTTAGATAATGATCCTCGTAATTTGCGAACCGCTTCCAGGTGGTGAATGCACCCGATTCATCATATTTCCCTCCTCGGAACCAAACCGCCTGTGTGTACAGATCGCCATAACTAAAGCCCAGTTGCATGCAACTGCCGTCGTTTCCCGAATCTTGCAAACTCCTGATATTGAGAATTGTTCCGAAAGTTGTGGGATAATTAACCTGATCAGCCTGACGAACGAACCCACATTGCACACCAATGGGGTAATCACTTGGGTCCTCAGACGTCCATTCATACTGAGGTGTAGCGTGTTTATGCCCATCCCACCCAATGAGGTTGTCGACGGTCGTGATGGGGTAGTAACTCGCAAAGTTGTTATAAGTTGATAAGTCGGTGATTTCCGAGGTGCTATGGGTGTGAGACGCCAGTGCAAACAGGCTATCAGCCTCGGTTTCGGTATAATATCGATCGTCATGGGTGTGAGACGCCAGTGCAAACAGGCTATCAGCCTCGGTTTCGGTATAATAGCGATCGTCATGGGTGTGAGACGCTGATGCAAACAGGCTATCAGCCTCGGTCTCGGTATAATATCGATCGTCATGGGTGTGAGACACCGGTGCAAACAGGCTATCAGCCTCGGTCTCGGTATAATAGCGAGTGTCCAACTGACCGGCATCCAGCTGAGCACTTGTGTAGTAGTTAGCAAACTTAACGTCAATTTCGCTGTTTGTGTATTGGCTCACACCGCCAATCTTGTAGGTTTTCCCCGCGGTAAGGTCAACGTTGTCTGTTATTGCAATATCCCCAGTTCCGTAGTACTTAAGGGTGCGTAACCCCAAAACACCCCCGTCCTGCATATAGAGGTCATAACCCCCGTTGATACCAAAGTAGAGATAACTTCGGCTTATAGTAATAGCAGAGTGATCAGAAACATTATTCGGGTCAAATGTAATAGTTTCCCCAGAACTGGTGATTGTAATCTTATCGGTAAAGGTTGGGTTGTCAACGTCGGCCTTTAGGGCGAGAGATGTGTGCAATTCCATGATGTCGGCAATGTTTGTTGTTATTTGATCGATGCTATCCGCCACAGAAGACCGGGATGAGCCTATGAAGATGTCATGAGCGTCGAACTGGTGAACATTGCTTAGGGTGGCCCTGTACGATTGTCCGAACATTTTGATTTAATCAATTTTAATGGTAATCATAAAAGATGGCGATATGTCGGGGCGATTTCGTGAAAATCCAAGCGGGAGGTGAAAGGATCTGGACAATTGTGACAGACATTGATGAGCAGAACTGGGTGATTTATGCAGTTGTGGATTCTGATATGATTGATGCCGACGGGTTTAGTTATGGTGATGAAGTGATGTATGGGTTAGATGATGTGCTGGAGCACCGAGACGCAAACTATGACTGGACGCTACAGAACCAGAACATATAAAAAATTTTAATGTGAATCCATTTTTTTCCTTTTTTGTTCATATTTAAAAGAGAAGCGTTTACAATAAAAGACGAAAAAATGAACTTTGATCAGAGGACCCGAACACGCCCTGATGGCTCCAGTGAGGTACATTCGTACAAAAAGAACGGGCGTCGCAGGCTGAAATACAACCCCTCAGACGTAGTGGACTATTATAACGAGGCCCTAAGTGACGGGGACCGTGCCAGCGTGTCCATTCAGAAAACTTGCCTCAAATTTGGTATCTGCCAGTCGACAGTTTACCGGTATTTACTCCTACGCAAAGAACCGGAGGAATAGAAGCCATGACGACCAACATTGTATAAATAATATTTATTTTAAACGATTCTCTCAGCTATTAAAATATTCTCTTTTATCATTCGAAGAATTTCGAAAATGTTCACCATGAAGCATTTGACGTCCAGCATGGATGAGGCCAACGTTATCTGTAACAAAAGGAAGCTTGCGATGCATGTTGAGAACTTTAAAGCGATGTACAAGACCATGGCCCTTGACGAGGAACTGGACTACAGCGAGGTTCAGACTAACACCACCGCCATGGTCATAGAGTTTGAGATTAAGCAGAGCACCCCATACGAGAACGAGCTAAGCCGAAAACAGAGGTGCAACGTCGTCAGGCGGATCTGTAAGGACATGGCTAAAATGTTCGTTATGCCCGAAGAGGTTTCTATTATGGAGATTCGTACCGAGGTGGTTCCGTTTATTCCTAAAATGCCACAGTCCCTAACCAAGGAGTACAGTGATCCATATGATAGCGAGAGTGACTCAGATTCTGACGACGACCGCGACAGCGATGATGGTGATAGCGATGCTGACGAACACGAACCCGAACCCAAAACCAAGAAGACCGAGGTATACTCCCAGACAATTCGATATGTGTTTTCACGCCTATCAGCCACCATTCCCGAGACGGTGTATTTCATCGAAAAGGTTCTCAACGTTAGTAAGGTGAGCAAGATTTGGGCTGAATCAGCGGAAGAGGGTGAGAAATGCGATGTGAGTGCGTATTCGTGTCAGGCAATGAGGGCTGTTAGGATGTGCGGTAATTTATCCCGTCTCTACGAGGTAACGTTTGGGCATCGCACTTATGTCGACGACCTGAAGCCACCCAGGGGGAACAAGTATAAACATATGTCTATCAACCGTACGAAAAATGCCATTGAGCTAAACGACGAGTACAGCATAGCGTGCAGGGAACACTGGAAGAAGTTCAAAAAAACCAAATGGACGGACGGTGATGTTGCCGATGTTGCCACCAATACAGAAATCGAGGCTCTGCGTGTGGATGAGCAGGACCGTGTTATTGTTGATCATTATGTGAAAATTCTTGATATGTTGGAACCCCTGAAGGACGATGAGGAGAAATGGACTGAGATTGTGCGGGCTCTCCGTGCGGTCAACTCCTGTTATCTTCCCCTCGCACGTAAGTATTCGTTTGGATCAGAGCACTTCGATAAAATTAGTTCTGTTTGGGATGCCGATCTAAGTGGCGACCTGGTGAGCCGTATTAACATCCTGCAGATCGCGAGGCAGTACAACCGCACAAACTTCAAGAAGATTTGTACTGAGTCCTGTACCGAGATGCTTGACTACTTTGTTAAAAGGTTTGGTGGTAAGATCCAGCCGGGCATGGCCGCGTTGTTGATTGAGTTCATGCTATGTCATCAGTATATTCGGGACGGTGATCGTTGGTTTGAATTCGTTACCCCGGGGCGTCACCACAAGAAAGGAGAGCTATACAAGTGGCGCGAACTCGGCGTTGATAAGAGGTGCGCTAACATGTACAAGTCTGCTCAGGAGATGCTACGCCATTACTTTACTGAAATCTACGATACTTACGATTCCAGGTTTAAGGAGTTCAAGGAGCAGAATGTGATTGATGACATGAGCAAAGATGAAAAGGCCGCAACCAAAGAAAAAATTAAATATATGAAAAAGGTACTGGAGTCAATCCGTAAATCCGAATCTCGACTTTATCAGACCTCGTTCGTGGAAAGCTGTCTCAGGGAGATGGAGTATAAATTTGACCTGTTTGGCTTCAGCGAACATCTCGATAAGGACACTAACACAATCGGCGTGGGTAACGGAATCCTCGTACTGACACCTGAGCCCAAGCTGGTTCGTGGGTTTAACAAGTATTGGGTGAGCAAATACACGCCTGTTGATTACACTCCATATGATCCCTCTCTGTCATACATTCGTCTGATTGAGGACCACCTACTGCCTTCTATCTTTGTTGAGAAGGATGCCCAGGAATCCATTATGATGCTGTTCGCGTCTGGTCTTGATGGTAAGCAAAAAGAGAGTAAATTGTTCCAAGGAGAAGGCCGAGGAGCAAACGCAAAGAGCACTATTATGGAGCTTGTTAGCCGTTGTTATGGTGATTACGCCAAGAAGGTCGATGTTGGTATTCTAACGGGCAAACGGCGAGGCGGAGGTGAGGCCGACAGTAACCTAATGCAGTTGGCGAGTCCGACAAGATTTGCCTACTGTTCAGAATTAGAAAAGAGCGAAACCCTGAGTGCAAGCAAGCTTAAGGCCTTCCTGGGACAGGAGAAGGTGTCGGGGCGTCAGTTGTACAAAGAACAGCAGAACTTTGATGTCACCTGTTGCCTGGGTCTGGGCACTAACTACGCTATTACGATTGAGAGCATGGATCACGGGCTATGGCGTCGTATATGGTACTATAACTATAAACGAACGTTTACGGATACTCCCAACCCAGAAGACCCGATGCAAATGCGTAAGGACAGCCGGTTTAACGGCGGTCTAAAAAACGACCCCGATTTTCTGAAAGCCTTTATGGCTGTTTTACTTCGTTATTATTACAAATACGTGAATGAGTATAACCGTGATATGGATGCTATTATGTGTGATACAATTAAAAATGAGACCAGGGCATACCGTAATACTATGGACCGCGTGAACCAGTTTATTGAGAGTCGTATTGTCGAGGTACGCATGAGTGAATCCAAGAAGTCGCCCCTCGACAGCTCAGCGGAACTTGATCCCGATGATGTTGTTAGTGCTTATATTAAATGGTACGGTAGTAAGATTGACCCAACTCGACGCGTGCAGATTTCCGAGATTCATAACCAGTTCGCCGGAAGTGTGATCAACAAATACAAACGGTTCAAGGAAGTCGTTGGTGTTAGCTCTGACTATCCGGTGTATACAGGTCTCCGCATGCTTGATGAGGACGAAAGTATTTTCGACGGAGATGTTCGCCCCAAAGAGTTTGTGTTGTTGTAAATTTATGGTTATCAATCAAATTTTTTGTCCTCAGTACTAAAAGAGAACGATGGAGGAATTTAATGGCTATAGTGTTCCGTCCCGTATTCTTGATGAACTGAGGAGGACCAATAAAGAAAGGTCGCTGAAGGTTATTGTTGCCCGTATAAGGCGAGTGTTTAGGATTCTAAATGAAGGAGACGGTAGAGATGGGGACGCATACGACCCTGACCTATTGGACGATGCCGATTTTGTAACGGAGACGCTTGTTAATGAAGTGGAATCCATTAACTCACTTGAGGCTTTGTATAGGGTGGTTATGATGATTGTACGCATGGAATTTACAGATGGAAGTGAGTTTGATAAAGTCCTTATTGAGGAATTTGCGGATCATTACAAGGAGATCAGGGAGAAACATCGGATCATTGTTGACTTCGCTCGTTTGAACAAGAAGGAGACTGACAACTGGATGAAATTTGATGATGTTCTAAAGCTTAGGGAGCGGTATATTTCAGGTGACAAGAAGGACACCATAAGCACAAACAGGGGAGCGTTTAACTATTTCCTGCTTGCGTTGTATACTGAAATTCCTCCACTCAGGGGTAGCGAATACATCAATATGAAGTTTGGCGACAAGGATGATGAAGTGGACGACGAAACAAATATATTTGACATAGAGAATCGCACGCTTGTAATCCGCAACCACAAGACGGTCAAAACCCACGGGATCAAAGTGATTCGATACAAATCAGATATTCTACACGAAGCGGTTCTAAACTGGAGATCTGTAAACGATAGCGACCGTGTTGTACCGTTGAGTAGTGCCACCCTTAAGTCCCGATTCTACAGGATATTTAAGCCTAAAATGATCTCTACCAACATGCTACGAAAGATTTACACGGAACACACCAAGAGCTTCCCGATTGACGAACAGCGTAAAATAGCCAAGATCATGGGACACACGATGAGGACTCATAAAGCCCGCTACGAGAAGTATTTCAGGTAAATAGTATAACGGTCACAACTGCTTTTTTTTGATGGAAATAGGTGCCGTTCAGCCACTTGAGGAGCACGTGCAACTTAGCTTTCTATCTCGTACGTGCAACTTAGCTGTACATCTTGTACGTGCCGTTCAGCTTCCTATCTTGCACGTGCAGTTTATATATTCAAGAGGCACGTATAAAACGATCGTTTTATACGTGCCTCTTGAATATATAAACTGCACGTGCAAGATAGGAAGCTGAACGGCAC
>Ga0208019_1000835_pt1 | contig 16737 bp, 22 predicted proteins | sample CB_VirMetaG_5_FD_184540 | JGI IMG/M metagenome (GOLD analysis project Ga0208019, IMG submission 184540) | Freshwater to marine saline gradient viral communities from Chesapeake Bay - CB_1508_1D Viral MetaG (SPAdes) (version 4) | ecosystem: Environmental > Aquatic > Marine > Coastal | place: USA...
CATCACTAGTCAGGTTACAATCAATTATTTCTCTGCTTGTTGTAGTTCTTGACATAAGTAAGTTGTCAGCGCAAACCACAACAGGTATTTCATTTTTAATCCACTCTTTTACAGGATGTTCTTTAATATTTTTGTAAATTCCTGTATGTACATTTGATGTAGGGCATGCTTCAATAATTATTTGTTTGTGTTTGATTAAGGCAACAGCGTAGTCACTATCAAGTATTGTGCAACCGTGACCTATTCTATCAACATTCAAAACATTGGCTGCCGCAATAATCTCTTTGACGTTTCTTCCTTCGCCGGCATGAATAGTAGTTCCTATTCCTTTATCTTTAGCATAAAGAAATGATTTTTCATAGTCTTTTAGTCCGTATTTGTGACTAGTGTGAGGTCCTCCCGCAACATCAATACCTACGACGTCGGGATTGTTTATAGCTATATCTACAAATTCTTCTATTAATTTAGGAGAATTACCATAAAGCCCACAAAGAATTAATTTAAAATTAAATTTTAAACCCTTACATACGTCGTCAACAATTTTATTTAAGTCATTGCCGTGAAGGTGAGGGGCAAATCTTATTTCAGCGTAATCTACACCATCCTCTTTCAAGTCTTCACATAATTCTCTGGAAACTTTTGTAAGGGTTTCACTATTTTGCATTAATGCAACTGTTGTTTTAAACATTGAAAGCGCTTGTTGTAAGCTCATTCCATTTCTAAAACCGAAGTCACGACTTATATTAATATCATTTTTACGTGCTAATTCATTTAATGTTTCTCTACGTAAAGATCCGTCTAAATGAACATGTAATTCATTCATTATACTTTCTCCGCTTTGCAAAGTAGAGGATGGCCAGCATCTTTTGCTAAATTCATTACTTGTTTGACCTTAGTATCAGCGATTCCTTTAGGGTAAGTTCCTGCAATTCCTTTGCCGTTTTCATGAACATTCATCATAATATTATATGCCTGTTGTACTCCTAATCGAAATACTTTCATAAGAACTGCCCAAACAAAATCCATAGGTGTATAATCATCATTATAAAACACAACATTGTATTTTGCAGGAGGTTTTAATTTATTATCCTCTCTATCCTTAAGATCAATACCTGAATTTGATTTTGTATCTGTTTTCTTTTTTGTTGTCATTAGAGCTCCGGAAAAAATTCTGTTAAGTCGATATTACGTTCTTCAGCCTCTTCTAAATAGATTAGAGGATTATAATCTTTAGAATTACATATACTTTCATATGACATTTGAATACCTTCTTTAAGTGTTATCTGTGGTTCCCAAGATGATACTTTTTTAAGCTTATGTGAAAGAAGTCTATGATTTCCTAAATAGTCAGTTTGTGGATGCCATTTAATAACATTACTAAGATCTTTGTCTATCACATCTTCAATAATACTAACAATTTCACTTGTTGAGTATGGGTTCTCTGAAGCTATATTCCAGTCATCATACCATAAACCATCTTGAATACATGTCCAAACACCTCTGCAAAAGTCACTAACATGCATATAGTCTTTAACTTTATTTGGATCCAAAAACATATCAATCTGTTCTTTGTCGTTTAATGCACCATAAATTGTCTTTGCAATAAGAGAATTCATATCACCTTCTCCACCATATGCAAAGAGTGGGCGAACAATCATCCACTTATCAGTTTGACTTTTTACTATATCTTCACTACATAATTTTTGACATCCATATAACGTTGTAGGACCTCTTGAGCTTTCTTCTTTAATATACGCTTCTTGAAACTGCTGTGTATCATAAATTACAGTTGTTCCAATATAACAAACCGGGATCCCTGCTTTTTTTGCAGCACGACAGATATTATAAGTACCTTGCACATTTGTTAATGTCGACTCCTTTGAATTTAAGGCAACAACATCTGTTCCTACAACTGCTGCGTTGTGTATAACAACGTCAATTTCGTTAACTTCAAAAAAAGCTTGCCATGATTCGATATCATTTCTATACACACAAGGTTCCCCTTTATTTGTAGAATATTGTGAAACAAAAGCAGCTTCGTCATTTAAAGTATGTATACCAGATATAACTTCAATTTTTTTTGGTGAATAAGCTAATAAGTTTTTACCAATAAATCCTTTTTCACCCGTTATAAATATTTTCATTTTTACCTCACGTTGTATATTTATAAAATATTATAAAACATGCAGGAGATATTTACATGACTCTTAATCCTAAAACACTAAATAAAATTCTTAGTGAAGTTAGCCCTGCCGATAGTCAAGGAAGAAATGAAGCTTTTGTTGAGTTACGATTTGAACTTTCTGATCCTATTGAAGGATTTAAATCTTTAGAAGGAATTGATGAGCTTTTAAAGGATCCTCAACTTAAAAAAGAATATGACATTTTAGATAAAAAATTAGATGATTTAGCAATAAAAATGTTTAATAGACAAGGTACAGATGAATTAAAAAAAGAAAAAGATCTAGTAGATGATATTATAGATAGTATAAGAAATCTGCAACGTGATTTATTTTATGTCACGATTGACTCCGGACACCCAGGTTTGTTTAAACTAAATTCTATTGCAAATCAACTCATAAGACAGATTGGAGAACAAAAATCAAACTATCCATACAAGTTTATGGATGTAAGAGATGAGTTGTTAAAATTAAATTCATATAGACAATTTACACAAAATTTAAATTACCAAGATAAAAAAGATTTTATAACCTTAATTGATCAAGGCATGTCACCTGGTAATGCAGTACGCTACGCAAAAATGGGATCACCAATATCAAGTAAGAAAGAAATACCAACTAAAGAAAAACCCGGAAATTATCCTGGAGATGCATCATATACTTATTATATTGATAACGATCAATGGTATGCTTATAGTATTAAAACACAAAAAACTACTAACTTATCTGCTAGTTCTAAATATGCTAAAAGTATTGATAAATTAAATAAACATTTTGGTACAAATATTAAAATATCTGATCAAAAAGCTGCTACAAGATCAGAACTGTCAGATGAAGGATCAGGAAAGCAAGGAACAATCGGATCTTCAAAAAGTGGTGATCAAATATTATTAGATTTTATTAGCAAGTTTGAATCAGGTGGATATTATTATGCTGTTAACAATGGTAAGTCAGGAGATCTTGGAACAAGTCCTAGTCAATGGAAAGCATACTGGGAAAATAATCATGGTAGACTACCGACTGAAATGACAATAGACGATATAAAAAAGTTGCAAGCTTATGAAAAAGGACCTTACAGAAGCAACAAACGACAAATATTTGCTGTAGGTAAGTATCAAATTATTCCAAAAACGTTATTCGCAGCACTAGAAATGGAGCCGATTTCAGATGATACTCTATTCGACGAAGCAACACAAGATAGATTAGGTAGGGTATTAATATACAAAAAAAGACCAGGTCTCGGCAAATATCTTTCAGGTGAGAATAATAATATTAATCAAGCAATGCTAGAATTAGCAATGGAATTTGCATCTTTTCCAGTTCCTTACGATATTAAAAACTCTAAAAAAGGAGAAACTTATTACCCAGGTAAAGGTAATAACAAAGCGCATTACAGTGTAGATGAAGTTAAAACCATGCTCAAAAAAGCTAGAAAAGCTAACAGCGTGAAAGAAGCACCTCCTCAAAAGTATGTTTATATAGCTGACAGTCAAGGCTTTAGTGGTTTAGGTAGAGCAATTAAGAAAAGAATGGGGCCGGCAACAGCAGGTAAAAACTTTTTTCAAAAGAATGGTGCAACAGCTGCTGCGATTATATCGGAATTTGGAGAAGAAATTAAATCTGCAGTTAGAAACACACAAAATATAATATTTACTTTAGGTGGAAATGGATCAGACAAAGCTAGTTTCTTAGCAAAAGATGTTTTAGAAAATGCTCCTGAAAGTGCAAAAATAACTTGGATCTTAGCACCTCCTGCTATACAGCCTACTTCTTCAACTAAGTACGTAAATACTCCAGGCAAACCTGAGCGACAGGTTGATAAATACAAAGCAACACGTGCTAAATATAACAAAGAAATAACAGATGGAATTAAGGCAGTTGAAGCTCAACTAGGTATGCGTAATAGAATTAATATTATTGATCCCTACCCTTGGTTTGAAGAAAACGTCGAGAGCTCTCTTGACGGTGTTCATGTTGACAATCAACCGGGAGAAAAATACATAGCAACAATTGAATCAGAACTTAAACCTACAAGTCAGAGTGCGATTACCCTAAAAGAAAATTTAGCAATTAATGAGAATACACTTCGTATTTTAATTAGCAATTTATTGTCTGAATCAGAATTAACATCTCCTGAATTTCAAAAACAAAAACAAAAAGAGAATGAAATTGAATATAATTCAATTATTCAAACACTTCCTCAAAGATATCCGGAAATTATATCATCAAAACTTTTTGGTATTAATGTATATCATAAAAAGCATGTTGATATTAATGTTATGGATGATAAAACAAAACAAATGTTAGCATCACTTACACTTAGAGCAAAATTAAATGGTGTTATGCCACCCCTTATAACAGATGGATTTAGGACCGGTAAAGATCAAGCAAGTAGAATGTGGGCACATTGGTGGAACTATGAAACAAATAAAGGTAAATTAAAACCTACAAAAACAAACGGTAAAGGACGTAAACATTTAGTTGGGTTATATGCAAAAGATGAATATGCAAATGGAGTTGCTGATATTTATGAAAGAATTTATTATGCAAAAGTCGAAGTTCCAAGATTGAAAAGAGATGGTACTATTAAATCCAAACTAGAAATTGAACAGGCACAAAAAGCTGCTAAAGATATTAAAAATATTAAAAAGAGATGTATTGAAGAAGCAGGAGCATATCTAGAAAAGAATAATATATCAAATCACCAAGTATCTTCTGCTTTTGATATTAGAACTAAAGAAGGTCTTCAAAAAGATGTTGAATCTATTATTTTTCACAGTGACTTTAAAGGTTTAATTAAAGTTAATGATGAAACAAAAAGTAAAGCAGGGCCTCACTACCATATTACAGTAGTAAAGCCCCCTTTAAAAAAGTATTTAGATATGCTTAAAAATAATATGTCTGTAGCTAAGAAATAATATTATTCTATTTCACCTTCATATCTTTCAATGAAAAGGCCACCTTCGCCTTTGCAATGTGTTAGATAAATGTCTAACTCTTCTAAAGACCGGCAAACCTTAATACCACTTGCTGCTAGCATAAGATTAAACTGAGCTCCTGGTGGTAAACCATCACAGAAATACACAATAGGTTTATCTAGACAGTTCATATATCCTGCTTCAAAAATAGATCCCATGTCTTTATTACGTGTATTACAAAGCATCCAATCACATTCATGTAGATGTTTTATATTACCACTAAAGATTTGATCTTGCATTGATTCGTTTGCATCATTGTCACAAAGGTTTTCATCTTTAGGTGAGAAGTAACTTACACCATGCTTGTCAAAAATTTCTTTAATATTTTCTACTTCTTCTAACCATTCAGGTGAAAACCAACCACTTGCTAAATAAACTTTTCCTAAATTCATTATTCTCTCCCCATTTCTTTATTGTATTGATTTGTTAATTGATTAATTTCTTCTAGCGCTTCTTCCCAGAGTTGTGTAAATACCGTTGGAGTTCCTGGATTATTTGTACCATTAATATCTTCACGCCGAGATTGATATATTGAATCATCGGGGTGATATTCAAACAAATCATTCTTTGGTTCTGGCCAATAGAGATTTGTACCTCGAGAAGTAAATCCACCTTTACCATCAGGTACACGAAATGTTTTTACATAGTGCATATCAGGCTTATTAAAATTAATGCGTGTTGATGCTTCTGGTAAGACCTTTAAAACTTCACGTGCCATATAGGCAGCAAGTAAATTATCAGCTGCAGGTTGTATTTGCATATCTTGACGTTGCGCAATAAAACCTAATAAGTCTTTTAGATTAAGTCGCATTAAATAAAACGATGTCATTGCTTTTGGAAGTATCATTCGAGCATCCATCATAGATACATCTTTAGAGTCACACATATCAGCATAGAGCTGCTTTGATTCAACTACTAACCTTTTCCACCTTTCAAGAAATTCAGGTGAATTCTGTACAGCTTCTGGGATCACAGCGGGATCATCTCTTAAGTCTCTATCACCTGTACACTGTGCAGCAAAAGAACCTGCACGATGTCGAATAATATGAGTGACTTCTTGGAATGATAAGCCGCTTAGTTTAAATGTGAAACCTAAACATTCCATTGGAGTTGGTAAAGCTCTAAAATTAAGGACGTCTTCTAAGTTAGATGATAATTCTTGATAAGATACACCATTGGAATTAGTGTCATCATGATGATCAGCCCATGTTGCTTTAACATATTGCCAAGCGACATTAAGTGCATCGCTTCTAGATGGTGCATCAACTAATTCAACTTTTAGATGACGTAAGTTATTATAAAATTCAGTCTTTGGTTCCTGACCAAACTTAAGTACCATAGGTAACTCAATCGGTTTCAAGTTTTTATTTTGTGGCATGTTTTTCTCCTATTAACTTTTAAATTGTAACTTATAAATTGTGTATTTACATTATTTAATTTCATTAACAGAAGCTGACATCTCATAGTTGAAGTTAGTTCTTAAAGTAATTAAGGGATTAAAAGGTGCAGGTTTTCTTTCATTAATTGTTGCACCATTAGGTTTGATAAGTTCACCTTCAACTTCTAAACCTTCAAAGTCAATTTCTGTTTGTTTCTTATAAACTATTTTGGATTCAATATCTTGAGCAAATGTTAGTGATGTGATAAATAATAAAATCATAATTTCTCCTTGTTGTTAATACATTTATATTATAACTTATGCTTTAAAAGTTTGCACGTCTTGTGAAACTTTAGCCATAGCATTCATTTTTCCTTCTAATTCATCTAGATCGTATTTTTTATAGTCTAATAAAAACAACCATTGCGCATCAGCACTTCCATACTTATTTTTTATTTGTTTGAAATCTTTTGTTGATGCATCTTGCATTGCTTGTCTTAGATTATTATTTGCTTTAAATTGTGATATCCGAACTCTAATTTCATCAATACCTGCTTCAGTCTTTGGATTTAAATAACCTTCTAATACATTTTTTAATCCTGATTTTTCAAGGTTAGTACAACGATTAGAATAAAAACTATCATCTAAATCTTTAATGTCTATCATGATATCTGATGCATCTGAAGATAAATTTACGTATTGATTGAAATAATAATTTTCAATATGCATTGTTTCATGAAAAACTGTATTGATTAGACTTTCTTTAAACTCATCATCACTCATATTCCTAGTAGTTTCTTGTATAGTATCTACAACAAATCGCATTTCGAATTCTGGAGGATTTTCTTTTGTTTGAACTAATACAGCTTCTGCATTTTCAGGACCATCAGCGCTTTCAATAAACTTTATTCTATCCTTTCCTTCTTGATAAAATTTATAAAAAACTTCTTTTAGTCTTTCTTTAAATTTTACGAACTCTTCTTTTCCTAATTTTTTAACTAGCTTGTCAGGATAGTATTGATCACTATTGACATAAAAATAAGCTTTCTTAATTCCTTCAGCTATAGCTTTTGAATTTATTATTTTATCTATTGTTTTTTGTAAAGAATTAAGCTCTTTTTTTATTTCTTCACCTTCTACATCTTTGTGATACCCTGACATGTCTAAATCATCGTCAGGTTCTTCAAATAAAAGTCTTTCTATTAAAGAAACTAGTTTTCTTTTTGTTATTTTCATAAATCCTCCAATATTATAATTATGGAAAGATTTTAAAAACAACCTTGAAATATATCTTTAGGATGAGGATATGTAGATGTTTTTATTGTTTCTTGTACTTCTTTATTATAGTTTTTCTTTGGTAAGTAGCAGAATATCCCGTGTTTTGTGTAATCCAAAACATTTTTAGGTGCATCATCAATAGCAAACGCAATCTTTCCTGCATCATAATATCTTGACTTAGCACACCATCTAAATTTCTCACTGCTAAAATCTATCGCATCATAAGGAATATTGTTTTTATCTAACCAGTAATACGTGTCATAAAAGCATTTAAGATTTTCTTTAGGTCTAGCAGTTAAGAGTTGTATCCAGTATCCTCTGTTTCTTATATCTTGTAACATTTCTATAGCACCTTTAACAACTGGAACGTCTCTAAAACCACCTTGATCAGTAAACTTTTCAAAGACTTGTTCTGGGTTCATATCAAGTTTTGATAATGCAGTAATAAAATAGTATTCTTCACTATCTACATCAGGATACAAGTCATACTCTTTATTAAGATGTTTTGCAAAATGCACTCTAAATTCTGATATAACATCATCAATATCAACAATAACAACTTTCTGTTTACCATCCCATGATTTTTGATCTTTATTTAAATTATTAAGATAGACATCTTTATCTAAATAAGCCCCAATAAAGTCTTGCGCGTCAATACCGTTTAAATTTAAAATGGCAATAACGTATCTAATAACGTCAACAGATTCAAATAACATTTTAACTTTATCAATATTATCAGTTTGTATGTGATGATCTTTAAAAGTCACAGACTGCATTAATTCAGATACTTCTGAATGTAAACACAATGATAATGTTTTTGTTATTTCTGCTTTTTCTTTATCAGATAAATTATCGCCATAAAGTTTTTGATTAAATTTCTTTTGAACCGAGAAGAGGTTGATCATGAGTCACTCCTAGATGCGTGTTACTATAAGTCCGCCAAACATCAATAACAACATGTGTATCAATATCTGTAAAGATCAAAGATCCTTTTTGTGGAAGTATAATTTCACCAGTTAGTTTAGATTTGTTTATACCTTTTATAATACTTCGCAACTGTTCAATATTACAAAATTTATATTTATCAATTTTTTCTAAACTTGAAGTAACAATAAGCTCTAACATTAATAACCTGTTTTAAGTCTTTCTATAATTATATCATGTTTCTTTAAAAATGCCTCAAAAAATTCATCTTCTGTCACACCTAAATTTATCATAAGCGCAAAAAAATAATTATATGCATCAACCATCTCCTCTAAAAACTCATCCCGATCAAAACCTTCACCTACATCTGTTTGACGATGTGTTTTCCAATTTTTAAGATGCTGCAATGCCTCAAACATTTCTTCAACACCATGTAGTGCCAAATCTCTAAGATATTGTTGACCTAATTTTGATGTTGGATCAATTTTATCAGGCATTGCTGTTGGTATCGTAGCTTTAAGATCTGAAATGAATTCTCTTCTTAGATCAAATATTTGACTTAATCGATCTTTATTCACTAGCGGCCTCTTGGGTACCAGAGCTTCTTTCGTTGTTAACCCTTGTTGCCATTTCTTGGATTTCTCTTTCGATTCTATCTTTGCTATCTTTTGTAAGTTTGATAAGTCCACCTTCATCTTCCACCTCAAATGTTCTTAAATGATCTACAATATCTGTTCCTGTTAAAATAGCTATCTGCAAAGTTCTAGCTACATCTGCGATTAATTCATCTGAAAATTTCATTTTTTCTCCTATTTTTGAATATTGGGTACCCAGTGAGTCGTCCTTTTATCTTTTGTTTGTTCTCTGATAACAGGATTTCCATGTAGGTCTGTTTTTTGATTATACACAGCAAAACGTCTATTGTACAATCCCTCTTTACCATTTCCATCTCTATAAGTTGATATGGTGGCACCGCCATAATGATAAGACATGCGTGTAATTTTTGTCATGACTCGCAATAAATTTTGTCTTTCATCATAAGGTATGTCTTTAACTAATCGATGTGGCGACATCTGACATTCATAAAGTATTTCTGCTTTCAAATAATTACCAATTCCTGCACACATACTTTGATCCATTAGAAATTCTGCTATAGTCTTATTAGGTTTTTTATTCATCTTGTAATTAAACTTATCACTATCCCATGTGTATTGCAAAAAATCTAAACCCATCTTATCAATTTTCTTCTGTAATTCATCTTGAGAAACATATTTAAGTGTGCCAAAATTTCTTATGTCATTATAGTAAACACTGCTTCCATCGTCTAATCTAAGTATAACTCTGTTATGTTTTGTTGGCTTACTTTGCCATGCACCTGACATTCCTAATGTTGACAGGAGAAAGGTCTCGACATCGTTGTCATCTATGAGATTGATATATAATAATTTTCCATAACACTCTACAGATCGAATTACAATGTTTAGAGGTATTTTTTCATAACCACTAAATGGTCCATGTTTTTTGTATCTTCCAGATATAATCTCAACGCAAGATAAACGTTTTCCTCTTATTTTACTCGATAAAAAGTCTGCATATCTTCTTACTTCAGGTCCTTCAGGCATATGTTCTCCAAAAAAATTAAACTTTAAAATATAATTAGATATTTATTATAAACAATTTGTGAGGAATTTACATGTATATTAGTGAAACAAAACTAAGAAAAATTGTTAGAAGCGAAATAATAAATGAAAGTTATACACCTAAAAGTGCTTACGATGAAGCTGTTTATCACATTAAAGGATCAGAGAAAAACATAGTCAGGTTGCAGTACTTGGGATCTCCAAGCAAGGGTAGTTATTATTTTAAAAACATAGGTAAGACTAAAACAGGGAAAGAAGTTACCAACAATGAATTTAATTTAAAAATAATATTATCTGCAATTAATAAATTATATGGAAGAGAAATTTCTTCTTCTCACAAAGAAAAGCTTAAAAAAGCACTTGCTAACAATAGAATTATTAAACTTGCAAGTTTTGATAATTTGCATGATTCTGTTAAGTATCAAGGCACAACAACAGCAGAATATTTTGATATGACGTATGATACTGTAGCAGACACCGTAGGCGCAGCAGCAGGTTTATTCGGACCTGGAGGTATAGCTCTAGGTGCTAAGGTTAATGCATCTCAAGCAGCTAAAAAGTTTACCCAAGGAAAATACGTCGACGCTGTCATATCAGCAATAGGTGCTGCACCGATCCCAGGAGCACAACAAACAGTTGTAGGCGGTCTTAAAAGCTTGGCTGCATTCAAGAGTGCCATAATAAAAGGCGGTAAAGAGTTTCTTAAAAAAAGCGGATCAAATATTCTTTCTTTAGTCAAAGGTATGAGTGACTTAGTAGACACAATAAAATCGAAAAAGCAAATAATAATTAATTTTATCAAAGATGATATTCTACCTCTAGCTAAAATAACACCTGCAGGTGCAGTGACTAAAATAGGAGAAGCTTTAAATAAAATTATTAAAGATATTCAAGATATTATCGACTCTCTTAAGTAATTACGATAGTTTACTAGAGCACCGTCTTTTGGTTCCACTTCACGCCACTCACCTTTGCAAAAAATACGATAAGCATCAGAACCGTACTTTCCGATCCCGTATAGCTTGGTGGCGTCACCTTTCCAGTCTTTATGAATATATTCATATGACATGGTTTTAAGTGCCTTGGCACGTCTCTGTGACAAACCTAGCGGTTGTATTAAACTAACTAATTCTTCATAATCAGCGTCTGCTAAGCTTTCAGGTGTCGGCCATCTTTTTAAGACTTTCCAGAAATATGGTTCTGCCGTCAATCTTTTTGTGAGATTGCAAAAGATGCAGCAGACAAAGATCTTCCAAGGATCTTGCCATAGCTGTTCTTGTAAAAGTGTATATGGTGATTTAGGTGGTTGCCAAGTCATATAACTATTATATAGTTATTTCTTATTTTTTACACGCTCACGCAACTTATTTTTAGGTCTCTGCCCCGCTTTTCTACTATTTACTTTTCGCTTAAGAACTTCTTTAACTTTTTCTTTATCAACAAATCTAACACCTTTTTGTTTCATCAAGTTAATTAAAAAAGTTTCTTTAAGTTGGTCATCAAAAGTTGACCAGACATACCCTTCACTTTTAAGTATGTTTGATATCTTTTTATTTATATCTGTTTTTGATTCTTCAAGGATCTCTATTTGTTCACCAATCACTTTTCTTGGTGTAACAAATAATTTATAGGTTTCAATCATTAAGATGTCTAGATTTAAATCCTCGTATGATGCTGTAATACGTTTATATAAGTCTTCTAGTTCTTTTTGATATTCTTCATCTGGAGTTTTAACAATATCAGGATGACATCTTTTAATAGCACGTTTATATAAATCTTTAGCCCACTTTTTATCAGTTGAATTCTTTTGTAGATTCATTTTTTCTGATATCTTGGGTGTTTTGTCTTTTTCTTGTTGTTTAGATTTTTGTTTCTCAATATGCAACAACTCTTTTTTTTCTTGTGTTGTCATTAAATGACCCTGCATACCTGATAGATCAATAAACTTTTGTTCATCTTCTTCAGACACAGTCTTAAACAATTCTGTTAAACGCCATTTAAGATCAAATTCAGCTTCTTTCTGTATTTCAATTAGATCACTATGTTTTTGCATGTAACTTGCTAGTTCAGTTACTAAAGAAACGTATTTTTTATTTAGCATTCTCTTGTATCATTTTATAGATTACATAAGGCCAAGCAATACAATAAATTTTAAGACTGTCTAAATATTCAATACTATTAATTAATTCGCCTCTTTGTTTCATAGGGACAGAATTTTTAGTTTGTCTTAAGACAATAGTTGTAGTTAATAAATCTAAATAAGTTGCAACACATATCGTTGCATATGCTATTCCAAAGTATTCCATTATTTTTTCCTTAATTTATTTCTTAATGCTTCAACCATTGATTCAATATCATTACCAGTAACAACTTTTCTTTCATCTCTTCTTTTCTTAGCAGGATGCTTTTTAACTACAGATTCTTCTACTTCTTCTTCTTCTTGTGTTATTACTTTTCTTCCTTCATTTTTCTTCTTAATACTAGCAGAAACTAAAGATGCAGTTGCTTTAACCGGTTTTCTTTTCTTTCTTTTAACTGTCTCTGCCATCACCTTAACAGATTCTTCAAAATTAATTTGCATTTCTAAAGGAATAAAAACTCTATCATCAACAAGTACTTCTAGATAAGAATCGTAACTACCTTCTTTTAACATGCCTTTAAGAGGAGGAATTACAATTGATACTTCATTATTTGGTAAAAAGTCTCCTTGCATTGAGAATGACATGTCTTCATTTTCAATCATAAGTCTACAAAGAGGCTCACCTGGTCTTGTTCCTTCAATAACAACATTGAATGTCATTTCATTTTCATTATCTAAATCTAAATCAATCTTCTCCATCTGATCCTCTTTTAACTTTTGTAATAACAGCTGATACTTTTGTTGTTTCCTTTTCACGCTTTTGAACGTTTAAATTTAAAGTTCTTACTGTGATATTCGTTATTTCATTAACAATGTATCTTCCTTTATTAATTATCGGCTTCAAAAGATCTTTTCCATCAATTGCAACTAACTTTGCTGCAATATTAAACTCCTCTATTTTTTCACCGTATATATCTCTTAATACAGTTCTTCCGCCTCTTGTGACACTTATTACTTGCTGAATAAGTGTTCCTACCGGTCCATATCCTTGCGTCACAACTCTAAACTTTGTTGGACCAAATCCTCTTGTTATTAAAGGTGATACACCTGCAGAAGTTGTAGTTGTTGATATTCTTATGGCCATTAACTTCTCGTTCTTTCAAATACTTCTTCAAAAGATCCAGTACCATCCCTGTCTTTAAGATCAAATCTACCAATTTCTGTTGAATTATCTTCTTGATAAAATATCATTTGATTTGTGTTTTCGTCAATAATCCATCTCCCTACTGTAAAATGTCGTGTAATCTTTTGATCAGTCTCTATTTCTTCTGATGCAAAAATAACATTTCCATTAGATGCCGTTACTTCCCAAAGTATTGAACCGCTGAAAGATTGATTTATTGACAGCTGTGACCCATATATTCCAGTTCCAGATCCTACCTGATATATACTTCCACTAGATCTAAAAACAGAAACACTTCCTAATGTATCATAAAGAGAATAATAAACACTGGCTGGTCGATCTGCTAATCCTCTACCAAAATTAACATTTTTAACTAATTTTATTTGTGCGTCTGCCATTTCTTTCCTCTCTTATACTTATAGGTTTTTCTCCAATTTTTCTTTTTTGCTCTGGTCTAACACCTACGTCGATGTTTCTTCTTTTTCTTCGTTTCCCACATCAGAATGATCTGCAATAATCTTATCAATTGTCTGATTAATATTTCTTGCGTTTTGTAATGATGATTCATATGAAAGTATTAAATTGTCTAAAAATCTAATACTCTGCAAACAAGAATTATGCAAAGAAAGATAATCAACACCTTCGTTTGATATAGAATTTTGAATAGCATTTTCAAAAAATTTTATAAGCTGTTGATAGTTTGCGATATGTTTCTTGTCAGAATCTGTTAAAATATCACTTTCATTAACTTTATAGTTATTAAGTTTAACTAGTTCCATTTTGTAACTCCTTTTCAAATTGTTATTAATAATAAAAAAAGAGCACGATTCGTAAACCGTGCTCTAATCAAATCACTAATTTTAATTAGTTACCTATTAGTTATCGCGTTTAACAACAACAACAACATCATCAGCTTCAAGTTGGAATGCAAATTCCAAAGAATTTGTGGGATCAGCAACAATGTTATAGTCTCTTGTTCCTGCAGATCTTTCAGATTGTGAACCTGAAATAAGTAATTGACCATTAACAAATACGTCAAGAGCTTTTCCTTGAGATCCTGCTATACTTAATCCTGTAATAGCATCACCTGCAGTAATTTCTGCTACAGCACCAATTTTAACTTCAGCACCTGCAGCGTGAGATCCAGTAATAATACGAATTGCTTTTGATAAAGAATCAGCTGCAGCAGCAACTGACGCCCAAGTCAATGTACCATTACCATCAGTTTGAAGATATTGACTAGGATCACCATTATTACCAGGTAAAGTAAGTGTATATGAGGATCCTAAAGAATTTGGTGATTTTAAAGCAACGTAATTAGAAGCACCATTGTCTCCTAAAAGACGAAGTGCACCTGATAATGCCATAAATGAATTAGCAAATGTATTGCTAGCATTAATATCTAAAAGATAGTTTGTTGTTGCATCAGCAGCACTTTTATCAGAAGTTGCAATTCTCAAAGATTCCTGTCCAGCACCAGCTGAAGAAATAAATGCACCAACTCCAACACCGTTTGGTCCAGTATCAAAACCTTTACCAAAAACAATTTTTCCACTATTGGCATCTAAAGTTAAACCAGTATCTACAGATGATGAAAGAACTAAATCTGTTTCCATCTTAATTTTACCATATTCAAATTCAGCAGCTTTTAAGAATATATTTAATCCGCTAGATTCTAAACTGATATCACCGCCAGCAGAACCTGAAAGCGCAAAGTTACCGTCAACATCAGTTGTCAAAGATCCTACCTCTGTAGTAGTGCTATAAACAGCAACATTACCTGCATTAAGATTTTGGTAAGCTGTAGTTGCTCCAAAAGAACCTGAAGATGGATCAGTAATAGATGTTGCAAAATTAAAGTCACTGTTGGTTTCATCATACCAAAGACCTGGAATTGCTTGTCCAATTGCAGCCCTACCAAATAGAATACCTCTATCACCTAATGTTGATGGATTAGATCCAGAAAATCCTAAACCAATAATAGAATCTTCAACATTTAGATTTGTTGTATTAATTGTTGTTGTGTCACCGCTAACTGTTAAGTTACCATCAATTGTAACATTATTATTAAAAGTGGAATCCTGGGTAAATGTAAACGCTGAATCAGCAAAGGTTGCAATTGCTGCTTGAGCATTACTTCTTATTACGACGTTACCACTGTCAGAAGCTCCTAATCTTACAGTACCTCCGGAATCCCTTATTTCTGTCGTGCTGTTGTCCGCATAATTAAATCTTAAAGTACCTCCGGAATCTTTTAATTGACCGGCTGTATTATTAAAAGGTTCGGAACTGTCAGCACCGTGAATTCTGTTAAGTGCAGCACCGACCATACCGAAGAGATCTCTTATGTCAGACCCTGTTAATGCAGAAGCTGCAGCAGGTGTAACATACTGTTGTGCCTCTGTTTTTAAATCAACAGCTGAACCTGTCAACTGTTCTAATCTTATTTGTGTTCTTGAAGCCATTTTTTTCTCCTAAAAAATAAATTGTTTAAAAACGTGTATTAAACTCAACGAAAAATGACCAACAAAACGGCCTTTAACTTGTCTTTTATAAGTATGAAGTTCGTTTTATATTTTCAAGATTTATACAAGATATTTTTAAGATTCTTTATGTGCGCATCAAAAAGAGCTGCTTCACTATTGACAAAGTCGACAGACAGCAATCCACCTTCGTTATTAGGATCTTCGAAGACAAATTTAAATCTTCCTCGACCGTCACGAGTTGCGGATTGAAGCTTTAAGCCCTTCATCATTACATAAGCGGCTACTCCAATATCTGATGTTTCAAAAGTTTTCATACTATTCATAAGTATCTTTCACCTCAGGAAATACTCTGGTTTGTTGTGTAATTTGCCAAAAGAAATGATCCTTCAGGCGGTAGTGACGCTGTCACAAAAAATATTACAGAACCGGTCACAGAGTAGTCTTGGAATGGTGCCCCCGTGATATCTGTTGCCGGCATTTGTAATTGACCATTGACAAAAACAGAAACATTTTTGTTTGCTGTCGGTGTGTAGTCAAGGGTAAATCTGGTATTAGATCCATCTGCCTCCCCTATATATTCATTAAAAACATAATTGCCATTTGAATTAGC
>Ga0208019_1000836_pt1 | contig 16731 bp, 9 predicted proteins | sample CB_VirMetaG_5_FD_184540 | JGI IMG/M metagenome (GOLD analysis project Ga0208019, IMG submission 184540) | Freshwater to marine saline gradient viral communities from Chesapeake Bay - CB_1508_1D Viral MetaG (SPAdes) (version 4) | ecosystem: Environmental > Aquatic > Marine > Coastal | place: USA...
TTCAAGCTTCAAAGCAGAATTACTTCTGTTCGATGTGATGGGTGGCCAGGCTGTTCCAACGGATTTTACGCTAAGCGCTTATCCTCTTGCTCGCGCATTTGATGAAGGAAACGGAAGAGATGTTGCAGCATTCAGGGATATCGATGTTGCGAACTATTATTCTTCTAGCTTTTCTGGTGGAACAGCAACGCTTTGGGTTTCTGGTGGTGCAAACGCATCAGGCTCTTCTGACGGTCCAGAGCCTGTAGACTACTTTGCTAGCGGAAACATCGCGGGATCTGTATCGACAAATAACTTTGAGATGAAGCAAACGTTTGTAGGGTCAGAAGATCTCAAAATCGATGTGACGTCACTCGTTTCAGCTTCATTAGCCGGCCAGTTCGCAAATCACGGATTCAGGCTTTCATTTACGGGAAGCCAGGAGAGCGATCAAAAGACTTACTTCGTCAAGCGCTTTGGTTCAAGCCAGGCAAGAAATCAGTTCTACAGGCCACTTCTCAGGGTAAGCTTCGATGACACAATCATTGATCATCATGAAAGTTTCTTCTTCGATTTGAGTGGTTCGATTTTCTTGAATTCCTTCGAGCGTGGAAGACCTGCAGCAATCAAGAGTGGCTCTGCTTTGTCACCAGTCGTTGGATCAAACAGCTTGCTTGTGAATGTTGTATCAGGAGCGTTCTCAAAGTTTGTGACGGCTAGTCAACACTCTATAGCGGGTGATCTAGGGATCTTCGTGACGGGTGTGTACTCAGCTTCATTTGCGATTACAAGCTTTGATACATCTGTCATAAGCGGCACAACGACGATTTCAGATTACGTTAGGGATAGCGGTAGCATAACGTTTGACACGTATTGGCAGTCGCTTGATACGAGCCTCGGATATCACACTGGCTCACTTCTTATCACTAAGCCTCAGCGCTTTGGCTTCAATCAGATCCCCAAAGACATCCGGACAAGGGTCGTAAATCTCATGCCTGAGTATGGCCGTAGTGAAGTTGTGAAGCTAAGGGTGTTTGTTCAAGACTTTGGCGCTGAGCCGAAATCTTCAAAGTTCGCATTCAGAGAGAGATCAACGGTTGTCGAAAAGGCATACTATCGTGTCAAGGATGTCTTAACAGGTAGGATCATCATCCCATTTATGGAATCGAACAACGGGACGAGGATGTCGTCAGACAGCGACGGGCTATACTTTGAATTTGACATGTCTGCATTGTTCCCGAATAGAGCATACACATTTGAGTTCAAGGTTATCGACTCTGGAGAAACAGAGGTCCTTGATAGCCGCTCCGTCTTCAAGGTGGTTTGATGAGCCAAAGAGACTTCAATGATTTGACTTCGCTTTTTGAACCGGCTGTCTCTAGGGGTTCAACAACGAAGCGTGTCGAGTCAGTACAAAACGTCACTATTGATTCGATCGGAGAAGGAATATCGTTTCCGACAGAGAGCTTTAGGCTGGACCCACCTGGTTCACCACTGAAAAGCACACAGCAAATTCCCTTAGACTATTCAAGGTTTGAGAATCACACATTCTTCAACAGCGCAGAATCAAATGTTAATGTTGCCTTCTCTAGGATCATCAACAATTATCCATTTGATGGAACAGCAAATGATGTGCAGACATTCCTGGATGGCCTGACAGGTTTCGAGAAATATGTCTTTGATCAGTTTCCAAAGTATAAGAACTTTGCAAGGTTCATAACGAGCGACTCAACATTCATCTCTGTCGATGATTTCGCAGGAACAAGCCTTCCGACACTTTCACGTGACAAGACGGGCCAGAGCATACTTGATCCCGGAACAAACAGCATATCATTTGAGATGAAGTATTTTGCACCTGATGAAACAACAAATCCATCAGTGATCCTGCAAAAACTAAGTGGTTCTGATGGGTTCTCTGTTGTCGCTTCAGGATCTGCTGGTTCAGCAGATGAGAGAATTCAGGTATACTTCTCATCTGCATCGATCGGCCTCAGCGCATCGTTCGACGTTCCGAAGGGTCAATTCAATCATATTGTTGCGCAATTCAACAGGTTGCCTGGAAAGCAGCGCCTAGAGATATTTGTCGATTCGTTGCTATCTGCAACATCATCTGCAACGTCTGAGTTTGGAAACATCGATTTTGCAGTCAGCCCGTTGACAATCGGAAGCGGTTCTGCACACGCTTCACCAGGATTTGTCACTTTCACGCCGATAAACACGCTTACGGGTGCGATCGATGAGCTTAGAATTTTCCACGCAACGAGATCGATCGACGACCAGAAGACACTGTCAACACAAAACATTTATCCTAGCGACGCACTCAAGCTCTATTACAAGTTCAACGAGGTTACAGGAACATACGGTGGAAACACGATCGTTCTTGACGCCAGCGGAAACTCTCTTCATGGATCATATGCAAACTCAACTGTAGCTGCAGCATCACGAGGGACAAGCGGAGAGTTTTCTGATGTTTCAAATCCGATGACCCTAGAGAGGCTTGAGGACAACCCCGTCCTATTCCCAGGTTTCAGCACGACGGTTTCATACAACTCGGATCTTCTTACGTCTGCTAGCAGGTATGACGCGAATAACCCAAACATCATCACTAGGTTGATTCCACAACATTATCTTCTTGAGGCTGCACAAGCTGAAGGGTTTGAGAACGAAGATGCAAATACAGGCGATCCCCTGATTGCAGCGCAAGGTGCACCAGGCGGCGCAAAGATGCCGTCCTCTCAGATCATCGCGACTCTTCTGTTCATGTATGCGAAGTTCTTCGATGAACTGAAGATTTACATTGATCATATGTCGAAGCTTGACAGCGTTGACTATGACAGCGAAGATACAATTGCAAATACGTTTCTCATCGATCGTGCAAAACAACTTGGGTTTGATCTGCCTTCACAATTTACTGCTGCAAACTTCGCGCAGTTCTTGCTTGCAAAAAACATCGACGTCACGTCAAGGATCTCATCAACGAACCTCGTTGATGCACAGAACAAACTTTGGAGGAGGTTCCTTGTTTCGCTTCCTGAGATCATCAGGTCAAAGGGAACCCGCGCTGCGGTAAGAGGAATCTTCAACACTCTCGGAATTGAAGAAGGAAAGATATTCCGCACTGTTGAATTCGGCGGTAGAAATGTTGACAAGATAGAAACTGCAAAGATCGAAAAAACAATCGACATGAAGTTCATCGATTTCAGCGGTTCTTTTGCAGGAACAACTGCGACTGGTGAGTCAGGATTTGCCACTGACAAGCCTGTCATGGCCGTCAAATATCTTTCGGGGTCGAGGGTCGAGCCAGGATATCCGAATTCTGGTGGAACAATAACTCCTGGAGTGGGGTCAGATGATGCAAATGACGGCCTCTTTACTTCTTCATCATTCACTGTCGAAGGCATATACAAGTTTTCTCAACCGCTAACAGGAACCCATTTTCTTTCACAATCTTTGGTGAGAATCCTTTGCACGGGATCATTTACTCCTGCTTCTACTGAATACACTTATCTTCCGCTAGGAAACGTTGTTGCAATTCGCCCTGATCAAGAGAGTGGTATTACAGGATCGCTCATGGCGTTTTCAAGCGAAAACAGCAACGCGAATTATCCTGTGACTCTCGAGATCACAGGCGTAAACATCTTTGATGGTGATCCATGGCACGTTGCATTCGGTCGAGAAATTCTGGGTGGGGCAAACGCGTCTGGCGTAAAGAAAGCCAACTACTTCCTATCAGCCAGGCAAGTTGGAATATACGCTCCTCAAGTTCATACACAAAAGACGCAGAGTATTTCACAGGGCAGTGGTCCAGTAGGGTATAACGTAAAAGGCGTGTTGAACACTTCAGGCTCATTCCTTGTCGTTGGAAGCCAAAGCTTCTATCCACCGGGTGCATTTGTTGGAGGGCTTGACCAGACTCTGCAAGGAGCCACGTGGAATGGAACTGCTGCAAGAGCGTCAGAATTCTCAGGAAAGCTTGCAGAACTCAGGTTTTGGTCGAAAGCACTCGAAGAAGAAGAGCTTGCTGCACATGCATTGAACCCAGACTCACTTGGCGTCGTCAATCCACATGTGAACTTTGATTTTGGGACAACACTTTCTGGATCATGGGAAAGACTAAGGGTTGCTGCAACAATGCAACAGCCAACGACTGTTTCAAACGCATCTGGTGAGATCTCAATATTCGATTACGCACAAGGTGTAACAACGATCGCCGGAACGGGATTTGAGGCGTCAAAGCGCGTGATCAAAAAAGATCGCCAAAGAACAGTCAGGTTCAGCCCACAGTTTGATGTGAACTCTACAGATGACAAGATTGAGGTTGAAACACTGAATGATGCTGCAATTGCAGATCTTCTTGGGGCAACGAGCATCAATGATATCGACTACTTAAAACCAACAGAGATTGATCAGGATAACAGGATGCTTGTTGAAGTCTCTGTTGCGCAAGCCCTAAACGAAGACATCATGAACATCTTTGCTTCATTCGAAGAACTTGAAAAAGCCCTCGGTGCAGGTGAGAAACTTTTTGCAGACGATTACTCAGATCTCAGGCACCTTCGTGAGATTTATTTCAATCGTCTCAACGACAAGATCAACCTGGGCACGTTCTTCGACTTCTTCAGGTTCTTCGATAAGACGCTCGAGACCCTGCTTCGCGCAGTGCTTCCTCAAAACACGAATTTCTTGGGGGTTCACTTCATCGTTGAGCCCCACGTTCTCGAGCGTGGAAAGATCAAGTACTACGGGGAGGACATCTACCTTGCTCCTGCATCAAAAATATTAAGCGAACCTCAAGTTGATGTAGCGACTGAAGGAGTGATCGAATAATGCCAAAAATCTCTCGTAGAATTATCGGTGACTCAGTCGATGTGCAGGGTGCATCGGTTCTTGACTACAAGTTCTATGGTTCAAGGTCGGGGTTGTTCCCCACGATTACTTCAATTGCTGAGCCGAAGCTCGTCGTAAGCGGTACAAGGGATGTTTCTGACTCGCTATCATTTGATGACACTATCGGAACTTCTACGATCTTGGGTTCATCTTTTATCGCGGTCGAGAAAAGGGAGCTCATTCCGAACCACGAAATCATTCCACAGTCTCCTGGCGCACCAACTGATTATGATGGAGCTCAGGTATTCAAGGATCGTGATGACGCGTCTGTCTCTGCACTCTCCCCAAACCTTTCAGTTGATCTGAAAGCTCAGTATAGGGCAGGTTTGCTGTCAAGAGAGTTTCGCGACAGCGGAAACATGGTCACGCTATCATCACTTCCACAAGAGATTATTGTTTACTCAGGATCTCGAGGCTCATCGACTGCGATGGCAGGAACGTTTTATGGCGGAGCAGAAAGCCATTTTCCTGGTGAGACACTCATAACAGATGTCATCGATACAAACGCTGCTGCATGTAGAGGTTTTATCGATGGTCCCACATCAAACCTGGGCGTGACAAACCTAGTAACAGGATCTTTCTTTGCGGAAGACATTAGTAATGCACCATTTACTGATCAGACAGACAAAGAGGTCCTGTTTGTTGGATTTACCGACACAGAGATTAAGAATACACTTCCGGTGTGGGTCAGCGGTTCTGTCTTTTCTGACAGCTTGCTTCCTGGAGAGAGATTTGCTGCCGGTGGATTCACATATGAACCGACAATATTTGGGCCTGACAATCACGGCACTGATTCAGTCGCATACGGGGGCTTGTTGAAGTAATGGCAGTTATAAGTGGATCAACGGCAAGATCAGGAATTGTTTCGCTGCCAGGAAAAGTCCTGAAGGCTCGATATGATCAGAGCGTTCAGGCAACTCCGGCAATTACGAGAACTGGTGATCAAGATTACGCAGCGAAGTTTGTTACACCGTTCAACGACAATGATACGCTTGTGTTTTCATCACAGACGGTTGTTGCAGGAACAGGCTTGCCGAGCGGATCATCACTGATTAGTCGGCTTGTTGCCTCTCCGAATACTGCACCAACGCTTGACGTTACACAACCTGTTGAAGTAAGCGTTCTCGATAATGAGACGATGTACCTTGATCCGGATGTGCAGTCTTTCAAAGGCTTCAACGATTCAAGGATCCATCTTGAAGCAGGCGTTAGCGGATCTTCATTCTACGCGACAGGAACAGATATTTCTGTCATTCCTGGTTTCGCGTCCCCGCTCTCTTCAAAGGTTCAAATTGTAATCGACCTTCCAAACAGCACTGACCAGCTGCTTACAAGAAACGATGCTGAACGTACTGCTGCTGATACATCTGGAGAATTCTACAACCAGAACCTCACGGGTTTTGTCTACTACAACTTTGAGCTTGGAAGATGGGAACAGATAGGCTTGACTGATCCTGCTACGGGGCAACCGATTCATTATGATTACGCTGCAGAGGGTGTTGCTGGAAACGTCTCACTTATCAAGAGTGGCACAAACAACTTTCCTATGCAGTTCAGAGGTGTATTCAATACAAAGTGGCCCAGCACGATCAATAACGCTGCAACAAACGGAAATCAAAAAACCGGCCTTCCGACAATTGCGTCGATGGCGCCATTCAAGACAACTTATCATGCGACTTCAAGCCAAACGCTCGACATGAGCAATTATATCAATCATCCATTCTTATTTGAGAAGGCAGTTCTAGAGTTTCCTTTCATTGCAAGGCACACCTATGATGGAGACTTTCAGAGTCATGCGTGGTTCCAGGACAACTACGTCTTTTTCATGTACAGGCAAGTAAGCTCCGCTGGGTCTGATGGCCTTGTTGACTCAGCCACGGCGGTGACTGCTTCAACAAGATTTCTTGTTTGCAGCGCTTCATTAGCGATCTACAATCAGAATGGAAGAAGGGAATCATTTTCTGGTGGGTCGTTTAGCAATTTCACTGGGTTTAGCCCAACAAACTCACCAGCACAAAGCTTTAACCTGACGTACGATGCAAGGGCTCCGACAACAGCTGGAATCGCATCAGTGACAGGAACGATGAGGCTTGAGATTGTGCCGGCCGTTACGCCTGCTCAAGACCTTGCGATGTCATCCGTCCCCAGCACAAATACTCCAGGTGCGACACCACAACAGGTCGCACTCGGTCACTCATGGCCAGGAGGAACAACGGCACTTCCGTTCTTCGAGCTTGAGTCAGGGTATACAGGAAAAGATGGGGTGTCTGCTAGCTACGTTGATTCGGCAGTGTCGAGTGACGTAAACCCGCGGACTTTTTCTCAGTGGCCAGAGTCAAGAAGCTTGTCGGCATTTTTCGGAAACATGCCGATTCAGACTTTCGATTCTAGGGCGCTTAGGCTTCTTGGCGGCGTCAATTCAACCTTCAATTTCGTCAGTCTTGACACAATTAGTCCAATCGCGGCAGGAGTGAATTCTGTCGTAAGTCCATACCTCTTGCTTCCTGAAGACAAGCTTGTCTTTGGGTTTGACGCAGGCATTGGAACGATACTCGATAACGAAAACAAGCTTCCATACGCGATCACAGGATCATTCTGCAAGCTTCTGGCAGGGTCAGGAAAGCTCACGCTGTTCGGCAGCATGATCCAGGACGGTAAAGAGTATTTTCCGACGACGAATCAGCCCCTGACAACTGCTGAGATTCAGGAGACGCTTCACTTCGATAATCCTGTTGTCGATCAGTATCTCGTTGAAAGATTTGAAGTGTTTACAGGATCGAACCAGGAAGAAACAATCGGCGGAGGCTATGGAATCGCAAATTGGGACAACCGCTTCGATGGCGGCGTCACTGGCGATAGAAGAGTTATTGGAACAAGAAACAGGGGAACGCTAGGCACGACAGGTTCGTTACAACGATTTGATAGGATTCCATCAGAAAACGAAAGGTTTGTTGACGACGGCAAGAAGAATTCAGCAGTGTTCAGGTACGATCACTTCGGTTTCGCTAGAGACATGTTTGAACCAGCCCTTGACGGAACATTTAGAAAGAACAAGGCTCAAAAGAAAGCAGGCATGGTTGCACCACCCATATTTGTCAGGTTTGTGAGGGATGGAGCACAAACAGACCCGTCTAACACGTTCTCACAAAACCTCAGTACTTATGCAACAAGCTCTTTTGTCTACGTCGACAATCCTGCATCGACACTTGAGAACCCGCTTCCAGGACAAGATCGCGGTGACATTCCTGACCAGACAATCAATGAAGAGCTGGAGATTGACTGATGCCGTTGAAGCTCAAGAGAGACGTTGTTGTCAGATCAAAGTTTCTCACCCGCAAGGATGCTTCAACCGGTGAGATTATATCGGTCATCGCACCAAACGGGTTGCAGATAGGCCTCTCCGGATCCACTAGCGTCACCGGTGAATTTGTCTCATATGGAAACTCAAGGTTTTATGAGGGTCTATCAGGAAGCCTCACACAACTTGTGGATGGCACGTCTTATCTTGTTGCAGGTTCAAACGTTACAATCTCTTCTGCGTCAAACGGTGCAGTCACGATCTCAGCAGCGGGTGGTGGCAGCGGTTCTCCGGGCGGAAGCGATGGCAATGTTCAATTCAACAATGCTGGTTCATTCGGCGGCGAGAATGACTTTACGTACGACGACGCAACAAATGATCTAGTTCTTTCGGGCACGATAAACGTTCTGACTGCATCCATACGGTCAACCAATTTTGCTGGCAGTGTGAATCTCATTGCAGCCAGCGATCTTGCGACTGACCTCACATTCACGCTTCCAGAAGCAGACGGATCTAAGTTCCAGTTTATGCAAACTGATAGCGCTGGAATCCTATCTTTTGACTTTGCAGACAGGGTTCAGTTCAACGTCAGAAACGATTCTGGTTACGACCTTGATGCAGGAACACCGATCTATGTCACTGGCTACAGCGCTGGAAATGACAGGGTTCTCATTGCTGCATCTAGCGCAAGCAATCCATCAACAATGCCTGCAGCAGGAATTCTTTCACAGGATCTTGCCAATAATTCAAACGGAAAGGCTTCATCACTCGGGGTGCTTGAGGGTGTGGACACAACGCTTTTTTCCGAAGGTGATACACTTTGGGTTGGCGTTAATGGAGGCTTGCAAAATACCCGCCCAACAGGATTTACTGATCTCATCCAAAACATCGCGTTTGTTCTACAGTCTGCAACAAACGGAACACTTGGAGTTAGATCACCCGGTAGAACGAATGATACGCCGAATATTGTAACTGCAACCGGTGGATTTTCTGGTTCTTTGACAAGATTGTCCGACGGAAGTTCATATCTCATCGCCGGCTCAAACGTCACGATTTCATCGGTTTCAAATGGTTCTGTCACAATCTCTTCGACACAGGTTTCACCTGCTGGAGCAGATACACAAGTCCAGTTTAATGACGGAGGAGTCTTCGGTGGCGATGCAGGTTTCGCTTACAACAAGACAACGGATACTGTCACTGTTGCCGGAGCAGTAACCGCAAGTCTCGGTCTTTCTGGATCTCTTACGAAACTGGTGGATGGTACATCCTATCTTATCGCCGGCTCGAACGTAACGATTTCATCAACCTCGAACGGCCCTGTCACGATCTCTTCGACGCAGGCTTCGCCTGCTGGCGCAGATACACAGGTTCAGTTCAATGACGGAGGGGTCTTTGGTGGTGATGACGGCCTAACGTTCAATAAAACGACAAACGATCTGAAAGCTGCCGGCTTTGTGTCCGCAAGTCTAGGATTCTCAGGATCGTTGACAAGATTGATCGATGGAACTTCATACATCATCGCAGGTTCAGGAATCAGCGTTAGCTCAGCGTCAAACGGCGCTGTAACAATTGGTTCAACCGGCGCCGCACCAGACGATGCACAGTACCTTGCACTATCAGCAGATGCTACACTCACAAACGAAAGAGTGTTTACACCGTCGACGGGATTGACCGCTGTAGACAGTGGGGCTGGTGCTAACTACACATTGTCGATCAATGACAGCATTGTCGCGACCGTATCAGGCACAACGTTCACTGGAAAGGTAGCAATTGACGCCGCAGACCTAGACGTCACTGGCTCAGTTGGGATAACGCAGGGCTTGACAATCGGCGCAGTTCAGAACGCTGGAACTGATACTGATAAGTTTCTTGTCTTGGATGCTTCAAACAATGTGGATTTCAGGACCGGAGATCAAGTTAGGTCAGACATCGGCGCTGGAACTGGCGACGGAACGGTCGGAGGATCAGGGGCAGCAGGAAGGGTTGCATACTGGTCATCAACAACAGATATAGGCTCAGATGCTGGATTCTTATTCAACACAGCTGATGATAAGATGACGTTGGGCAACGGTGGAGGAGGTGCGCTAGCACGCCTTCACGTGAACAACTCAGCTACGGGCTCGATACAGTTTTTGAGGGGTGGCGGCGCAACACTTTCTGCAGAATTGCACAATGATGCAAACCAGGATCTCATTCTAGTCAATTCATCATCTGCAGCTGACATTGTCTTTAAGACAACGTCTGGAAAGGCAATCTTTGACACCGAGGTGTTTGGTTCCACCGGACAGTCAGGCGCAGTTCATATCACAGGCTCTGCATCTTCAGCAACAACTCAAGCAAAATTGGCTGTGGGTTGCTCCTCGACAACGCCTCCAAAGACTGCTCTCGATGTGACGTTCGACTACAACACACATCCATTTGAGAACCAGCTCAACGATGGCGAGGGTGGAGGACTTCGGCTTCGATATGGCACATTCAACGCAACGGTCAATCAGGTCGGAAAGCTCTGTTACCTCACAAGCACGCAGTGGATTTCAGTCGTCGCAAATAACGCAACTGCAAAAGACAATTTGATAGCAGTTGCTCTCGACGCCGACGCCGGATCTGACGAGGGACTTGTTCTGTTGCAAGGCTTTGTCAGGATTGACGCTTCGCTAGTGAACGGAACGCCTGCTCTAGGTGGACCGGTCTACGCAGATAATTCAAACGCAGGAGAATATACAGGTACACTTCCATCTACAAGCGGGCACGTTGTTCGAATAGTTGGGTATTGGGTCGATCAAAGCGGAACTGACTACCTGATCTATTTCAATCCTGACCAGACATACGTCGACATAAGCTAATGAGAACTTTCAAGATAGAATTTCTATGGAGCTTGGGCCATGTTGACGTTGTCTATCATGCATACACGACACCCACGATGCATGGTCTAACACCAGAGCAATTTTCTGATATGATGTTACAGACTGTCGGAAAGAACTTTGAGGACATGAGTCAGGATGCGAGGGACTACATCTCTGAGTATTTCGTTGACTTTGACATGTGTTCTGATTTGGGTACTTTATCAACAAGCACTTTCGGTGAAGTGTAATGCCAACAATTAATCCCGGAAGAGACGTTGAACTCAGGGTTGATAACCAGTCGACTTGGGCGCTTGCACGAGATCGATCAAGCGCTCAGTCGGCAAGGACAACAGCTACCGGTGGAACAGTTAGGGCATCAGCTGCTTCAGGCGTTTACGATTGCTACAGATATATGGCCGCGTTTGATACAAGCTCAATCACAGGAACGGTTGCATCGGCCACGCTAAGCATATACGGATACCTCTATACAAACGCTGATGTCATAATCGTGAAGGTTAGCTCTGGTGCAACAGGAAGTCCAACATCGGATTTCGTTGTTTCAGACTATAGCAAGATAACCGGATTTGTTGCTGGGTCAACGATGTCTGGAAACGTGACAGACTACAGTTCACAGTTCACGGGATGGACGTCTGGCGTGTACAACGTTATAACCCTGAATTCAAATGCGCTTTCTGACATCAGCAGTCTTAGCGATTTCAAGCTTGCAATGGTCACTTATGACTATGATTACATAAATTCAGCTCCGCCATCTGGAGGAACATATCGATCTGGTTTCAGAACAGTGAACGTTTCGACTGTTTCACAGAGACCCGTTTTAGAATATACTCTTAGCACCGGTTACTCAAATAGCGTGTTGGGTGTGTCTGCAGCTAGCATTTCAACAGTTTCAGGAATTGCGTCTGCAAACATTGATAAGGTCAACGGTGTGTGATCCTTTACTGAGCACTCAACCAGTGAGATACTTAGTGATATGGCTGGAATCTTAGACCAAAATTCTCGTATCCTCGACTTCGTTCTGACGACTGCAGGTAGGCGCAGGCTTGCAGAGAGCGGAAACTTGGACATTACGTTCGCATCGTTCTCTGACAAGGGGGCTTACTACGTAGAGCTCTCTAAGACGGGCTCTGTCGCTGATGATGGCTCAAAGAGACTTTATGTTGAAGCCAATGCACCACAGGCAGACAACCTATACTTCGTGAGCGGCTCTGACTCAGAGGAAGCGAGAATCGAGATATCTGCAGTTGAGAGATCTAACGATTTCTTCACAAAACTTTCAAACTTGAGTATCCTGACAACGAAGCCGCTTGACGCATCGAATGATTTCAAGTTTACTGGCACAGGTTTCAACATTGAGTTTGTTCCAGAGGCATCAGACACTGAGTCCGGAACGACATTAGACGTATCAAATATGAGCGCAGTGTTTCAAGATAAGCGGTTCCAGCACATTAGAAACTACAAATTCCTACCTCCTGTAAACAGTGATGATGGAAGCCTGCTAGCTGATTATCAAAGATTGAATGCTGAAGAGATTGTAACACCACAGGGCCTTGAGTTAGAACTTGCTGGAAAAAAGAAGTTCACGATAAACTTCGAGGGTGATGTGAGTCCAAGAAACATAAAGTTCAGGATCCTTGAAGACCAAGCGTCGGAAGCATTTAGCAGCGCATCTGAACCTCTTCAGATAGTTGATTACGGTTCATATACCCTCGTTGACGGTGTAGAAAAGAAAGTGTTCTTCGCAGGAAAGATCTTCAATACCCTCGAAGGTGTTCCTGTATTCGTCAATATGTTTACGTTGGTGTTCAATGATTAGAGTTAAGAGAAAATCTACAAAAGCTTTGAAATTCAGCTCAAGGCAGCCTGTTGTGGTGGCACCTATTTTCTCGGAGTCTTTAGGCGTAAAGGTCACTAACGTCATCATGAATTTCGTGATTGATCCTGTTCTTGCATTGAGGTTGGGGGCTTCAAGCGTGGGCATAGAGGTTGTTCGAAACAAGTATGTCAGACCAACAGTCGTCGATGGATATACTGAAAACGGTGATGCTGCCAGCAGGATTCGTGAGACATCTCAAATCAATGAGTCAGCGAACAGTGCTTATCGGTCTGGAGTGATTTACAGAACTTCTGTTTCAGTTTCTACTCTGATACAAGCAAATATGCCTAGCATACTCGACGTTGATATTAACGATCCTATCGCCGTCAGCACGGCGTATCCCGTGAAACAAGTTTTGCTGACGAGAAAAGCCTTGCAGCCCAGCGATGCAAGGGATTCTGTGGGAGTTCCAATGACTAGCGATTTCATTTTCGCAGGTCAGGAGCAGCTTTTCAATATTGAAAATTCAACAAGAACACTCTCTCCTAATTCTTCAAGATTGAGATCGATCGCTAATAATGACGAGTCACTGTCCTCAGGCGTCTTTATTGCAAATTGCTCAAGGATCCCGTTCCCAATACAATCTTTACACAGAGACAACAAGGATGAGAAAGTATCCCAATACGGAGACATTGTTCTGGAACAACAGGCTGCTTTTCTAGAGTCTATCGATATGAGCAGTCTCTCAGTTGAGCCCCGCGTTCGTAATCCGTCGTCGATTAGCCCAGCTAGGCCCACGGCGTTTACTTCTGTGAACGTTCCAAGTCCTGGTTCTGATGTTGACGTGTACAATGAATTTTCTGGTGTCTCGGCAACTTCCGAAAGCCTTTTCTTGATCAACAAGAAAATCAAACGATTTGAGTTTGGTACGATTTTTGCAGTGGCATCTCCAGGTGAATTAAAGAATTTCACGATCATCGTGAATGTTCGGAACGAGCAAGGTGTAGTTCTGCAATCTCTTGAGAAAGATGTCGACGCAGCAAAGATGATTCGTGCAGTGACATCTCCGATCACGCAACCGAGCATAGCTGCCGTGAGTGCAAACACTAACGACCTCGGAGACTTTGTCATTAATTGCATCGTCGAGAGAAAAGATACATTGAATGAGAAGGTGAGGATATTAACTCAAGAGCCTGGCGGGAAATTTGAGCTGCTAACAGATTTCAGGCTGAACCTCAATGAGCCCTTTGAGTTTCAGATAATCCCAGAGTCTTCATCGGGATTCATGAGGGTTAGAGCAATCACGATATCGTCAGGATTGCAGACGTCTCAACAATATTCTGAGATTGCAGTCAAGATAGGAGAGAGCTTCGAACTAATTGACGCACAACCTGAGCTCCAGCAAATGGCGGGTAAGATTTTGACAGTGAATCTTCGTGATCGTGTAAGGTCATCAAGCGACGGAAAATATGATGTCAGTATTGATGCTGTCCCTCCAAAGATCGCAAGGCAAATTTCAAAACTAGGATTTGACCGCCTTTTGATGAGAAGAATCAACGTAGCTGACGGCGAAAACCCAGGAGATCCTACGTCAGGTACAAAGGAGATCGGGCCTGGATTCAAGTTCGAAGGCACACCTGAAGATTCATTCAGCGATAAGGTGGACGCAGGGTCTTACATTTACGTATTCGACGGCGTCAGTGTTGAAGACGGATTTGTGCGTAACGGCATAGCATCAATACCCGTGACAATACCTGAAGGGTTTGTGAGCGAGCCTGGAGGAAAAAAATCAGGTTCTGACGGAACCGTCATAGCTTCATCTGCAGATGTATCGGTCACTCCCGGAGGCATATCTGGAATAATATCGATTCGTCCAGAATTTGATGATGTGTCAGTCAAAAAGAGTGAGGTAGGTGTTGTACTGCAAGGCGTAGAAGACTTCTCAAAACAAGCTGAAATTAAGGTTGAGGAATACATACAGGATATCACGCTAAAAGATGATGGCACAATAGAAGTACGGTTCGATGTCCCTAAAGATGATATTCCTGAAGATGTCAAAGATGTTGACGGTGCACTTGTTTCATTGTTTGCGTCACCGTCATTCGAGTACGAAAAAAGTCAGGCAAAAAGTGGAGACATTGCAAAGACCTCAATCGTTACAGAATTTGGTGAACCGAAATGAGCAAATACCTAGGTGATGCCCAACCCGTCGTAGCTGCTCTTGATGCAGACAGCGTAGTGCTTCAGGCTGCACAAGAGCAGCGGCTACTTCCTGTTACACCAAAGAACGTGTCGTTGTTGAATGTCTCAACTTCGATCAACTCATTTGGAGAAACAGTTCTTCAGTGGAGAATTTCTGACTCAGGTACTGCACCAGAAACCTTCATCGTCTGCTGCGATTTCGGCGGGTATTTTGCACCGCTTGGTTCAATTCCGGCAGTACCTGGTGTTAGAAAGTATCGTTTTATTGACCACATCATGAATGCATATGTCGGAAAAAAAACATACTCGATTGTCATAATTTTCACTGATGGAACGGCAAAGACGTTTTCCTCTGTTGCGACTTCAACAAAAAATTCTAGCATTCCTAGAGAGTTGTACGAATGAGCAAGAAGACGACATCATTTACTTTTAGAAGATCTCAGCAACCAAAAGCGAGAATTGAGCGTAGGCAACTGAGTTCCGTCGAAAGAACGCCTGGCGTTTCATCAAGGCAGCCTGCACGCAGGGCATCACGTACACAACGGCAGGAGCAACCTGGTCCTAGCAGGAATGCAACCTCCCAGGGTTCTGCTGCGCTACAACAGGGTAATCGCCCTAATTCTAAAAATCAGAAAAAAAGTCAGCCCAAAACCACAAGAAAGCAAAGGGCGTTCCTGGTAGGAGCAGTCCGTCCAAAGTTTCGAAAGGCGCAGATCAAGGGGTCGACACTGCAAGCCCAATCAGAAAGTAAGAATAGGAAGGCAGCTTCTGTTGAGATTGTCCCGCAGTTCAAGAGAGTGAAGGTATGAGCGAGAAATTTTTTATGCAAGACAGGGCTCAAATTTTAGCTGTCTGTGATTTCAAGCCGTTTGGCAATAAAATAGATGATACACCTTCTGACTCAGAAACTCTAACAAAGCTTCGTGCAACGCTTAGACAACTTTCTGAGATTTCCGTTGCTGAGAACATGTCATCATTTGAAGCTCAAGGCCCTTCACTTTCTGCACAGTTTGACGGCGCTCAGCCCTATGCTTCGATGAAAGCTAGCGCTGAAAGCGTTTTCGGAAGTGATCTAGATGGCGCATCAGGAAAGGTGTCTCAAGATATTGAAGACCTGAATGATATAAACAAGCGCGTTGAGAAAGCAATACGCTCAATGGATTTCAACACGTCTTCTGGGTTCAATGGCACATTGAAAAACAATACGCAGGATAGACTTGATGAAATTGTTCCCTCCAATCCTTCCCCATACTTCACAAATGTCAAAATTACAATTGCCGACTATCTAAGAAATCTATACGACTTGCTAGAAGATGCTGGGTTTTCTGGGGACGTTACTAATTTTTCTTCGACAAAGGTGTTTTATCATCTAATCGATCTCTTAGGCCAGCTAATGAATTCTCCCAGGCCAAAGATATTAGATGATTCAGATCTGGGAGCGAGGCCAGACGACTCAGACCCATATATTTTTCGTAAGACTGTTACGTACGATTTGATCAACCCTGTGCTCGTAGCAAAATCACCTAGGCCTGAAAGAACACAACCCACCATTCTACTCGGCGACATCGAAGCCGGAGGGCCTGGCGGGTCAGGGATACTCAGCCCAGGAACAAACGCTCCAGCTCTTACAGGTGATGAGGCGTTTAACGACGATTATGGCCTTGGGCGGCATCTGATTGCCATAGCAA
>Ga0208019_1000838_pt1 | contig 16718 bp, 13 predicted proteins | sample CB_VirMetaG_5_FD_184540 | JGI IMG/M metagenome (GOLD analysis project Ga0208019, IMG submission 184540) | Freshwater to marine saline gradient viral communities from Chesapeake Bay - CB_1508_1D Viral MetaG (SPAdes) (version 4) | ecosystem: Environmental > Aquatic > Marine > Coastal | place: USA...
CCGGGAGGTAGGCAGCAGTTCGTGCAGTAGAGGCAGCAGAGCCTTCGGTTTTAGCGTAGTCACCAGCGTATGTGCCGGTTTCTAGTTGGGCTCCCCAGAGATAGACTCCAGAGGTGCCGTCGCCGGTGTCATCACTTAAAAACAGAGATCGAATAAGTGTTGTCCCTGCAGGTGTCGTTGCTGTAATCCAAAAACGATACCAGCCATTGCCATATGCTTGTGCATCAGCATCAATAACTGTAGGCGCTGTACCAGAAGAGCCAACAACTGTTACATTGCCGTTTGACAAGTCTATTTTGTATGTGACTTGACCCAAGAAAGCCGGATCTCTAACACCAAATTGCATTCTGACTGTATCAAATTCTGCCGCTTTTACAAAACAACTCAACGTATATGTTGTACTGGGATTAGCCGTGACATCTTGAAGTATTTGAGCATTTGGAACAGCGGTTCCGTTATCGTAGATAAATTTATCTGCGGTTGTTGTACCGTCTGGGGCGACTGCTGCATTTACCGATTCAGTGCTATTGGCATTTGTCCAAGTCGTCGAAAAGTCTTCCGACTGCAGCAACAAGTTATAGCTACTCTTCTTCAACGTACCATTCACATCATAATACGTCGCATTACTTGCACGGCTAGTCCAGTTCACATCCGATTTAATGTAGTCGGTTGCGGTTGAACCTTCTTCAAGTTGGGCTCCCCAAAGGTAAACTGCCTTCTCTCCAGTTCCCGTGTATGTCTGGGCGCTTCCATTAGCGCTTGCTCCTAACCTAAAGAATGGATTACCAGGAGACGCTGTTGTCGCAGCACTAGCGGTACATAAATACCAGCCATCTGCAAGTGGTTCAATTGTCGCTGTTGCAGAAGCAACAGTACTTGCTGTGCCATTAACCAAATCGAAAAAGGCTGCGGCACCTCCTCCTGCTCCCCATGCTGCATTGGGACCAAAAACTAAACATCCATAGTTTTGACTGCCTTTTTTAAATCGGCAACTTATGGTATATGTTGTGTTTCCAGATGCTCCTACAAGAGTTTGTGAAATGCTGTGTACTTCGGTTAGTGTTGTATCTACTAAGGCATCAGCAGTTAAGTTACCGTCAGGCGCAGTTAGTGCGTTTGGAGTAATACTTGAACCAGCAGGAATCCACGCCGCCTGATCAAACTCCTCACTATAACTCAACAAATTAACACTACCAAAGTTACGTTCCTCAATACTCGCCACGTCAGCAGCGCGGGTGACGGGAGAACCTTCGGTGGGGATGTAGCTGGTGGGGAAGGAACCGGCTTCTATCTGTAGACCCCAAACGTAGACAATATCACCAACTGTTGCTACATCTGGAATATCCAGTCGAACATTTTCAAGATTTCCTGTAGTTGTCGCAGTAAAGTCGTACCGATCCCATTCAGTCGTAATGTCAAACGCACTACTTGTTTGAAGTCCAGTTCCCGCGTCTGTAATCCTTAATTTGCAAGTTTGAGATGAGTTGCCTGCTGCTCCTTTCAAATACACACTAAAAGTGTAAGTGCCAGCAGAAACTCCTGTGGCAGTATTTACTATCAAATAAGGATCAGCGGCAGTTGCTGTAACACTAGCCGCAGTTGTTGTCCCGTCTGGCGCAACAGCCACGTTGTCAACAATAGTGCGATTAAGACCAAAAATTGTGTTTGATAATATCGTTTGAGAGTAAGGGATGGAGTTCGTCCTACTTTCCTCCACCAACAACCCCAAGCTCTCACCCGTCGTTGGGTCGTGATCAAACCGTGGAGCACTGTTGATCGCGGTGGTGGTTTTGACGTATTGTCCGACGGTGCTGGATTCCTCTAGTTGGGCGCCCCAGAGGTAAAAACTACCGTTTGTAGAATCACCAGCAATCCCGCCTCCAAATCTAATATTCACATTTCCACTAACCGTTGGTTCGTATCTTAGGTAAATTCGAGTCCAACCATTAGATAAAGATGTGTACCCAGTCTGAGTTAAAACTGTATTGTTAGATACGGCAAATGAGTTATTCGCAAAAGTGTAGTCTACATAAGCGTCAGAACCAGATAGAAACAGGCGAATATGTATCTTGTTGATGTCAAGTGTCTTTACATAAGCACTGAGTATGTAAGTATTGCCTGCGGAAACTTGAACCGCAGGCGTTTGCGAAACACGATTAACACCGCCTGCATCAACAGTAATTTTGTCGGCAGTCAGTGTGCCAATCGGAGAAGCAATCTGATCAATGTCAACAGTGCATACACCATCTGCGTTCCAAGTTGTCGAAAAGTCTTCCGACTGCAACAGTAAATTAGTAACCGCCGTTCTAATCACCCCATCGCCGTCAACATACGTTGCGCTACTTTGGCGGGTGTGAGTGACACGAGAATCTAACGACTTGTGCCGCGCAAACTGAAGATCCAGTGAAGCAATTGAAAACAGGTCGCCCGTTCCAAGGCCACCTGCAATGCTCTGCCGCAGACCGCGCTGCAGTCCAGTCGTCAGATTCTTTGCCATGACTTAGAGCGCTCCAACAAGGCTGGCAACAGAAGGAGTGCCGCCGCTAATGCTCACCAGTCGCAACCGGATGTGTTTAACCGGGCAACCGTTCAAAGCAAAACCATAGGTGCCGTTAGCGGTGATCGTGGTGTCCGCTCCACCTTGGTCCAGGTTGAAGAAGTTGGTATTGTCCAGGCTGCCTTCAAATCGCACCACCACGTTGGTGCCGATGTCAGTGACGGTGACCTGGAACGTGACCGCGTTGCTGGTTACCTCCACCGCAGTGGTCGTTCCAACGGCGGTCAACGTCGTCAGGCTTTGGACGTTAAAAGGAAAGAGTGCCATGGGTCTACGCCGATGTAACCAGTGTATCGAGGCCGAAGAGTTTAGGTAGACCAGGGCGGTGCTCAATCCGCCCCAGTGCAGTCTTCGACTTGACCGCCATTACCAGGGCACTCCGGCAGCCTTAGTCGGTGCAGCCTTTTCGTCGATCTGTGCTTGGAGCGCAGCCTCAATTTCGGCAACCTTTTCGGCACCAAACTGATCTTGCACCCAGCCGATCACAACGTCTTCGGTGAGGTCGTCAAACTCGACGCTCACGTCGCCGTCAAAACCGAGAGAGCCGTAAGCGCCAGCAGAAAAGAAGCCGCCGGATTCGCTGTTGGGGTCAGCCTGATCGGACAGAGCGTTGACCGTGTAGTGGACGGTGAACACTTTGCCGGAAGCGGTTTCCCGCTCCATGTTTGCGACCTTCCAGGTGTAGGTAGTAGCCATGGGTGAAGTAGATCCTGAATGAGCTTAAGGGTGGTGCAACCTGTTGGGAATGGCCGGTTGCCCGCCTAATGAGTAGGACTACGCGCCCTTGAGTGCTGCTACTTCGGCTTGAAGTTCAGCAATCATTGTTTGCTGTTGTTGGATGGCTTTTGTCAACAATGAAACCATGTGACCGTATGCCAAAGCATCAGGCGACCCATCTTCCGCGTATTGAACAAACTCTTTCAAGCCAAGTTCATCAATTTCTTCGGCAATGAGACCAGCAAACTGCGTATCGCCATCGAATTCTGATTTTCCTTTATAATAAACAGGTCGCAACTGCAATACTTCTTGCAGTCCTTTATCGTAATCAACTACATCACGTTTATATTTAATTGATGATGTTGAGCGAAAAAATACTCCATCGCCAGCATTCACACCTACGTTGGCCGCAGCACCTGCCGTTTTGTTGTAGGTAGGGAGTGAATACAGCCAGCCATTACTATCAATCCTCATCCGCTCCGTCGGGCTGCTCGCTCCGTCGGCAGTAGTGGAGAACACTAACCTGCCCGGCATGTCGTTAGCGCCGGGGGTACCGTCTACTGCAGCAGAAATACGAGCAGCAGAAACTAAATTGGTGCCATCAGCTCCTTCAAAATAAATCGACCCTAAATTTTCACCGCTTTGAACAACAGTTGTTCCTCCGTTGCCAGTGGCGCGTGTTTTGGCCAGTGTTACAGACGCTCCAAGAGTTGCACCTGAATTATTTTGGACTAGCGCCAATGCACTTGTATTGTTGCTTGTTCCTTCAGCTTGAAGCGATGGCACAATAGTTGTGCCCATTGTGCGCGCAGTAGACGTGCCAACTAACAGGCGTCCCGAAGTATCAAGACGCATCGCCTCGGTTGCACCAGTGAAAAACTTAAGTGGAACACCTGTGGAGCCACTCACCGTTGTCCACGAGTAGAGAGAAGTACTGCCGCTTTCGGCACCGAGCAGAAGCGCAGAGGTGCTGCCTGTAGTGTTATGAGAAACGATGTAGTTATTGCCAGCCGTCGCTACATGAAGCTTTGCGCCAACTGAAGTAGTGCCAATCCCGACGTTGCCTCCCTGTGGGTTGATAACTGTTGGCGCAAAAGCAACGCCTGCCTCACTTGACTGTATCCAGCCAAATGTTGCACTGCTATTGGCACCAATGTTAATGCCAACTGAACTAGTTCCCGCGCTAACTCTTACACCGTCGGTGGAAGAAGCGCCTGCTGCATCAGGCGGCGTTGCGTGAAATAGCGCAATAGGAGTAGTAGTGCCAATCCCTACGTTGCCTGAGGAGTCAATCCTCATCCGCTCCGTCGGATTAGCTGAGCCATCGTTTGTCTCAAATGCAAGAATTCCTGTACTTGCAGCCGTACGTTGAGACCAAATATTGGCAATACTTTCACTGCCAGTGTTATCTGAAAAATTTACATAACAATAGTCATTGGAACTATCACGCATCCTTAACTGAGCAGCCCACGCTCCACTGTCAGAAGCCAGCACTTGCAACGGTGCGGAGTTTGTGGCACTAGACGTGCCAACCAACAGGCGTCCCAAGCTGTCGATGCGGGCGCGTTCGGTATTGTTTGTGCCAAGAATTACCGAGCCAGTTGAATACTGCTGGAGCAGCGAAAGGTCATAGGGCGAAACATTGTTAAAATAAAGCTGGCTATAAACTGTTCCGCCGCTAGCAAACTCAATACCAGATTTAGTCGCGCCTGTTGTATTTACGCGAATAAAGTTGTCAACAGTAGCGTCAGAAACTTCAAGTCTGCGATTGGGCGAAGTAGTGCCAATCCCTACCCTTCCACTCGCATCAACAAACAACCGCCCAGTGCCACCAGTCGAGATGGCTACTTGGTCTGCGCCAGGGCGGTAAATACCAGTATTCGGGTCGCCGTCGAAGCTGATGCCTGGTGCGCCCTCCGAACCAGAACCAGCGTTCTCCATCAGGTCGGCAATGCTGACCTTCTTCGTTACGTCGCTCGTAACGTCAACAATGGGAACAACGTCCGTACTAATCGGGTCGGTGTAAGCCGTCAGATCAGTGATCTTCGTCGTTGCCATGGTCAGTGCCTCGGTAAGGAAATCTTAGGCGTGGCTTAGGTCTTGATACAAGCCAGCAGCGCCACGTTTCGCGGTCTTGTTTCGGTGCCGCTGTTGTTGTTGATGCTGATACCAGTAGTGTTGCCGTTGACTCCGCCGCCAGTGCCCATGTAGTGAGCCGGACCATCACGGCCAGCCAAAATCCCACCGCCATCTCTGATCGGCGTGTAATTCAGCGAGTGACTGTGACCCGGGTCGTTGACCGTGTGGTTGTGAGGTCCAACCATCCCCGTCTGATTGCTACCGAAGGAACGCCCAGAATCAACACCTCTTCCACCGTCCCAGCCACGAACAAACTCACCACGCAAATCGGGCAAATTGAAAGTGGTAGAACCATCGCCGGAGCCGTAAATAGTCCCGATCTCGTTCCACAAATCTGCGTAAGTTGCGCGGCTTACAGCAGCACCATTGCAGTGCAAAAACCCGGTTGGGGCGGTGGAAGTTGTATGCCAAATAATGCTGCCAGTCGGCATTCCGCTGGGAACACTGATTGCAGCGATCTGATCATCCACATACTTTTTCGTGGATGCCATGTTGTTGGTCGTTGGCGCCCCAACCAGCGTTAAATTGCCGGTCATTGTGCCACCGGCTAACGCCAAATAATCTGACGCCGCGTCGGTTAGCTGCAGATACCGTGCATCAGCAAAGGTCTGCGTAATACCGTCAGGATCAGGACGCACCCAGTTTGAGCCGTCCCACATCTTCAGCTCGTCGGGCGTTTGGCTGGTGTCCTGCCATAGCTGACCCAGTGCCGGACTGCTCGGTGCTGTAGCAGCAGGGTTGGTAATGATTGACTTAGACGGCTGGAACGAAACGACCGTAAAAGTTGCACCGTTCCAGACCTTCAGCACTGGCGGGTTGGTGCTGGTATCAACCCAAAGCTGACCGTTGCTGGGTGACAACGGCTGGGTGCTGCCAACACTGGTGCCAAGCAGACCTAGGGCAACAGCTAAAACGTTGGCTTGGATGCGGCGGGTTTCGCTTCCAGAAACACTGGAGAACGGCAGCAGATCAGCACTTGCAATCGCTTCTGCAAGTGGTAGCTGAGAAATCCGTAAGCCTGCCATCTCAGTAACCCACCACGGTCATGTCAATCAAGCCAGCAACAGCAGTGCCTGAGCTGTCCACGCACTTTATTGTAATTGCGCTGGTTGTCTTTGAAACGACCAAAGCGTTGATCGCTCCAGTGCCGGTGTCCTGCAGTGTGATCTGCACAGATTTCACCGCCCGGAAGGTCTTGGCCAAATTGACGGCAGTGCCGGAGCCGCTGCTGCTGATTGCCACATCGTTCTGCGACTCGATCACATCGGGGTAATCCAGCTCGAAGCAGATGCCCGTAATCGCACCAGGGCTGACGCCATCCTTGCTCTTGATCAGGGTTTGAACGGCGTAGGTGTCTTCGATCAGTTTTTCGTAAGGCGCGTAAGGGTGCAAGATGCCGGACGATTCACCTGACAATTCGCCTGCGGTGTAAGTCCGCTGTTCGGCAAAAATTGAATCGTCATTTTCTTGAAAGATCTCGTCGTCATCTTCCTGCAGCAATGATGTATCTGCACCAGTCAGAGCGCCAATGCTGTGCTGGTACGTCGCCTCGGCTGTGGTGGTGATTAGAACTGCGCTTTCAAAGAAGTTATTGTCGAAATTCCAGGTGTAATAACCCGGCAGGGTCGGGTCGATCTGCTGGACGGAATAGACGCCAGTGTCACCCGTGATGTAGGTGCCATCTTGAGCAGTGATGTAGGTTCCGTCTTGGGCAACGACGTAGTAGTTATCGCTGGCTTCTGCGTTGATAAACGAACCCGGCCAAGTGGTCGTATTGATGCACTCGTCGTAGACCGCGTTATTAACTGGCGGCGCATTAACGTTCAACAAAATGTAAGCCGGAATATCACTGCGCCATTGCGTTGCATCCACCGACTTGACCATCACGGTCCAGGTGTCGGTATCAAACAGCCCGGTCTCAAACCACTGTTGCTGGGCAGAAACACCACCGGAGTACAGCTCTAAACCTTGCTGCCAAGTGGTTTCTGGGTCGTTGTCGATCAGTCCGCCCTGTTTGTACCTGATCTGATACGAAACAATGTCAGAAACAACGCCCTGATCCCAGCTACCAAACAAGCTCAGCGGAAGCTGCCAGCTAAAGCGCTTTAGGCCGCTGTTTTCATTTTCAACGACAGTAAAGTTGCCCGGCGTTGGCGGCACAATCTCCGCACGCTCAACCGTGTCGTACAGATAATTAGTCGGAGTTTCACCGAAAATTGCACTGGTAAAGGCAACCCGCAGCTCCCATTCGCCTGGGGCGTGGAACGCAACCGTGTAATAACCAGTTAGCGGTACATCGCTCAGGAAATACCAGCCATCAGACTCAGGTTCTTTGACGCCCGGAATTGTTGTTGGAACATCAGTCGGGAATGCCCAGCAGCGGTAACCAGTAATCCGCTCAGGGACAGGGCACGTTCCAGCGTCAATGATCAGAAGCTGGGTGCCATCCGGCTGGTTTTGGTGCCGCACAACGGCATTAAATTCTGGATCCGAGAGATCCGGGATTGCCTCAAAATCAGTGACCGAAATCGCAACCCAATCCGATTGCTGACCTAGGCGGTTCAGCGTGGCAACACGGAACTCGTAGCCATCACCAAAAACGTGTGAATCGAGTGGCTCGTTAATTGTGGTGCCGGAAACCTGCCGAATATCGCTCCACTCCGTATCTCCAACCTGCCGCCACTGATATCGGTAACCGCGCACCAGCAGATCGTTGGCATCGTTGACTTGGGGTGCCGTCCAGGTTGCGTTGATCTGCGCTTGGTTGTTGCGGAAAATCAGCTCAGCCGTGACATTGGTTGGTACCTTCGCGCCGGTCAACGTGAAGCGATCTTTGGGAACAACAACGGGCAGATCGTTGTCTACATAGTCAAACTTGCTGTTGTTGTACTGAAGCGCTTCAACTTGGTAGATCAGCGGTTCAACTTCGCTGATAGCAATAATTTTGTAAAGCGCGGCTTGTAGGTCTTGCCACTCAAGCACCCAGATCGCGCCAGCTTGGGTGTCAACAACGCCATCGCAGCGGATAACGGTATAGGCTTCGTCGTCTTGGACGATGTAACCGATCAGGCTGTCACCCGCTTGGGTCGTTATCTCGTCATCGTCTTGGGCGGTAATCGTCCGCAGTTCGCTTGCACCAGCTTGACTGGAATAGTCAACAACGTTCAGCGTTTGGAGCTTGGGGCGAGTGGTGATGCTCCCGTCTGGATTGGTAACGGTCTCGCCATCCGGCACCACCAACGTCAACGTGTAGGTATTGGCAGGATTAAGAGTCAGGACAGCATCTAGAACGATGCGGTTTAGAACAGTGTCAATTTCACGGACTCGACCACCAAGGCGTTGACCTTGCTTCAGTGGATCTGCAATCTGGATAACTTCACCGACACCAGCGGCTAAACCTTCGGCGCCAATGCGGAAGCTGACTTTTTCAGTTTCGTAGCGGTTAGAAAATAGTGTGTGCTTGGCTGCCCGCAGCGCTTGGCCGCGTGAAGTGACGCCGAGCAAACGGAGATCAACCGGGTTGTAGCCAAGCTTTTCCAGCAGAACATCGTCCTGCATGTATTCGGTAACGCTTGAATACGCCTGGTTGGGGTCGTCCCAGTTGGCGATAACAACAGACTTACGGGCGGTTTTGGCCGTGCCGGTGTAGCTGAAACACGGCGAGGTAACAGTGCCGTTGTCGTCAACCTCTTGGATAACGTTGGCTTCACTGAACTGCTGAACAGGAACCTGCGAGCGATCCTGCGTTAAATAAATCTGCCCTTGGCTGTAATAAATCAAGCCACGGAAACAGGAAACCAGTGCGTTTAGAACCTCGTAGACGCTTCCTGCGTTTTGCAAATAGACATTGCAGGTAAAACGTGGCTCTGTTCCGCCTAAACCGTTCGGTACGGTTTCATCACAATACTGACTTACGGTATAGAGGTACCAGGGGTCAATTGATATACCGGGGACATAACGCGCAACGCCAAAGCGGTCGTTGACAACGATGTCACGGAAGATCCAGGCGGGGTTATCAGTCCAAGCTGTTGTAAAAGTGCCGTCCCAGATGCCGTCATAGCTTCGAAGCACGGGGTCATAGTTAGTTGGGATTTGAACCCGCTTGCCCCGCAATTTGACGGATACATCAGGAATTGTGTTGAACTGACGGGCATCAACTTTTAGCGCCAGCAACGCGGTGTTTGGATAGGCAAATTTCTCGTCGATAATCTCGACGTAGCTTTGCCAAGTGATGCTGTTCTGAAGATACGGACTGGTGCTGTCGTTGGTCAGCCTGGTAACGCGAAGCGTCCAAGGTCCAGTGCCAACTAGGTCAAACTCATAAGCCCGCTGAAACTGGCTGTTTGATTTACCCGTGACCGTTGGTGATGCAACAGTCGTATAAGGTCCGCCGTTTGCTGAAACTTCAATTTTGTACTGAACACTGGTGCCGCCAATGTCACCGTTGTCGCGGTTCTGCGATTGCAGTGAAGGGTGAGAAATAATGATCCGACAACGCTCGGTATCTGTGTCGGTGATCGTGCGGGTAATTGGACCGCTAGCAATCGTTACCGCAGTGTTGACACCAACAGCGTTTTCAGTTGTGCTGAACCCCAGCATCGGGGTTTGCGTTTCGTCCGTTCCAGTGCGGTTGTCTAACGTATAGCCGCTGTAGTTGTATGTCCCATCCTGGTTTTTGATGGGCGTTGAATCCAGATAAATATCCTCTTCTGCGCTGTTCGGGAAGCCTTCAATTTCGCCTTCGCTTAGTGCATAAACTGTTTTGGCAAACGCGACCGAAAACAGGTTGTTGGCAGCCTCGATTGGCTGACGTGTAGTTTGCGCAACAGAAACGTTGTTGACAACTGAAACGTTCTGAACTGGTTGCGAACGGCCACCGCCAGCACCACTGATTTCAGGCAGGTTTTTAGCGTCGTCCATCAGAGGTAGTTCTGCAACTCAAGGCCAAAGCTCAACACCGGAAGACTTCCGATGATGCGCTCACCATAGAGAACAGGAACCACCTCGCCCTGCATCGTGTTGGCGTTGGATTTATCAAAGGTGAAAGATTTCAGTTGCTCTTCGCGGCTGCGACCTGAGGTGATGCTGCCACCCAATCCTGATGGTCCCAAGCCAACACCGGGCATTTTGGGAGTTGGTGTTAAAAGTTCAGCAACACCGCCAAAAACAAGCGATAAACCAATACCGGCAACGATAGGAACTGCTTGTGCGCCAAGCGTGAACAAACCACCTGCAAGGGCTCCCGCAGGAGCAAACAAAATTGATACGGCAACTAATGCCACGCCAGCGATAATCCTGCCAACAGCGCCGCGTCCTACAGGGATTGGCGCTAGCACCAAACGCTTACTCAGCGGCCATAGCAAGCCTTCTTCATCCAATCCCTCAGCCTTTTCTGTCACTACGCGCCAGTTGATCCCCGCTTCGGCGCTATTCAGCATGTATTCCCGCAACCCAGGGATTTGTACGGACAATGCCCGTACAGCTTCGGCAGGGGTCTTCACCGCCAGTTGGAACCGACGCCCAAAACGTCGTCCAGCTTCACCCAACAAGCGGATCGTGACCATCAGTCCTGCCTCCTGACCACCATGTAAGTATTCTCGCGGAAATATCCGCTGTAGGCAGTCGTTCCAGACAATCTGCCAACTAGGTGCTGATACAGCATATTCGCGGCTGGGTCTTCTACTACCGCAACGTGGTTGCAGGCGTGCTGGTTGCGGATGCGGAACAGGATCACATCGCCGCGCTCCAGTGGGACGCTGACCGGAATGCGCGTGAAACCTTCGGCGGCAAAATTATCCTCAAAATGCGTAAAGCCTCGGGTGCTCCATTCGCCTTCGTACAGGCGCTCGTAATCGCCCATATCAACGCCCATCTGCTGCTTGTACCAGTCCCGCACGGCGGAATAGCAGTCATAGACGCCGTAGTTCCAAGGGCGGCCAACCAACCCGGCGGATTGGCGTGGATCTAGCCAAAACGAATTGCTGCCGCCACAATTCCAAACGGCATAGGGCAGATTTAGAGCCTTGCAAGCCTTGATGTCGGCTGGACTGAAACCGTTGTAATTGGCGTGGCTGTGCCAGCAGGCGGCAGCGTCATCCAAGAAATCGGCGGTGTCCTGAGCGCTGATTGTGAACTGATCTGGAACGTTGCTGGTGTTTTCGCACTCGACCACCAGACCATCGAGCAGGACAAAGCCGCAGGTTTCCTTGGGGTATGCACGTTCTGCATAAGTCCGCATTGCGAGCCGTTGCTCGGCGGTCAGCGGATTGGTCCAAGTCGAGAGGGTCATCAGCCTTGAGAATCCACGAGACCGGGAAACCCGCCAAAAGGCAAACGGCTACCGGAACCAAAACGCAAGCGACAGCTACTTAATCGTTTGCCGCACACATCATCAGCCAAACTCGCAACAGCGTCATCATTGGCGTCCCAGTAGCTAGAGCCGTCATAGTGACAGCCGATATCACTGCGGTAGATCCACTGGCACTGCTCACGCAACAAGCGGCGCCCAGGGAGGGCACGACCTTCAAGGTCAAACGGGACTGCTAGCTGGAACGTCACCGTCAGCTTATTTTCTTGAGCCTTCTGCTCCACGATCCATTGATCCGGTCCCCAGTAGGCATCAGGATCTGCGGCAGATGCTCCATCCAAATAGGTGGTCAGCGTACGGATCCGCTGGACCGTTGAGCCAACCAGATCGTCGTAGGTGTTGGTAAGCCCAGTGATTGCCAAGCCGACGTTGGCGAACGTGATGCTGGGACGCTCCAGTTGACCCTTGGTATTTAGCTCAAAGCCTGAAGCCTGCAGTGGCAGCGCCGTATAGGTGTTGCCGTCATAGACAACGTCGTTGCCGTTGGTGTCGCTCCAGTTGCAGAAACGGTAAATCGCTTGGTCTGACGAACCGGCAGGCAACAGAACAGTGATGTCCAGCGTGAAAAGGTCGATGACCTCCGGTAGCTGGGTCTTAAATAGCTCGGCGTTTGGCGGTGATTGCGTCATACATAAATCCTCACCAGCTCAAAGCTGACCGTCATGTATGCCGAGCTGTCGGGCGTCATGGTCCAGCCGTCGGCAAGGATGTAGTTGCGGGCAGCCAAGGTCAAGGTCACATCCACCACCGTATCGTTGGCGATTGTCACTGAAGTCAAAACGCCCGTAGCCAAGTTGGCGGTGTAATCCGTGGGGCGGCTGTAACCGTCAAGAGTCAATGACGCAATATTGTCGTAGCCCAAGTTCAGCGTTCCAGCCGTGAAGGGGCGCTGGAAGTTTTTGGTTGCCATCAGCGGCGTCCAGCTAATTGCTTGCCCCTTAGTGCTAAGGAAAAAGCTCTCGATTGAGTATGCGCTGGAGTAAGGCAGGGGCGGGGTTTGGCACCGCCACCGCTCTTGGTCGATGTTCAGTCCGTCGGTCAGGATCTGGCTGTAACCATCACCGAAGTTGGTGACCTGACGGCGTTGTGTACGGCGGACCGGGGTCGCCATCTGCAGCGGGATGTCGTCAAACGCGATGTAGGCCACTACAACATGCCTCCGCTGCGCTTCTGATTAACCAGCGTTGCCATCACGATACCTTGAACTTGGTTGGCAAGCCGTTTCTGGGCTTCGGGGCTGAGCTGGTCACCTTTGTTTTCGACGGTGATGTTGATTGAGCCGACCTGAACGCCGCTGCCGCCTAATTCATGATTTGGCGTAATCATTCCACTCGCACCAGGCGTAAACAGCTCAGGTCCCCTTTCGCCAACAAGGTATGAGGTGCCGCCTGAAACGCGACCACCACTTGCCATCCCACCGCCAAAACTTGCAAGGGTTAGCCCTGTGCTGTCGTTGTAAGCGCTAAATCCTGAAATATCGGTTGTGCCGGCACCAGCGCCAGCTCCACCACCACCAAAAAAGCTCAAGCCAATCTTCAAAATCTGCATCTGGATCTGAGCAGCAATCATTCGTGCTGCCATGTCCAGGAAATGATCAGCTGTGCGCTGGAACAGATTTGCTAGCGCTTCACGAGCAGTCATGCTGCCGTTGATGATCCCCTTGAACGATTCAGCAAACGCATTGCCCAAAGTTTGAGCAAGACCGATCACCTGCTGAACAGGATCCATCAAGTCATTGATCTGACCCTGAATCAGATCAATCGCATCCTGCAAGCGGTCCTTATCAGTTTTTTGTGCATCGCGTGCAGCATCTTGAGCTTCACGACCCTTACGCTCAATTTCATTACGACGCTCAAGCGCTTTATTCAAACGCTCTTGCATCGCAACCTCAGCCTCCGTTCCAGCGACAGCATCCACCAGCAGGCGAAGCGTTTCAATCCGAAGGTCGATCTCAGTCAGCTGCTTTTCGGTCAGGCGTTGGATTTCCTTGACCTGCTTGTTGATCTCAACAGTTTGCTGGGCAACCGCTGGCACAACACCAGAGCGAATCAGCTCCCCATACTCACGCTCGAATGCAGCCTTATCCTTGATCTGATCAATCTGATCCTGCAAAGGTCTCGCAAGATCCCTTGTGCTTTCTAAGGTGCGTTCAGCAAGTTCGCTTGTTTCGCGCTCAAACTTCAAGTTTGCAGCCTTGATTTTCGAAGCTTCTATTTGCTGGCTTAGCAGAATATCCTCAATGTCAGTCAGTTTTTCACGCTCTGCGACGCCCGCTGCCTGAGCTTTGACGATCGCCATGTTTTCCCGATAGATAATCCGGGCAACATCGGACTGGCGACCTTGCAGCTCAAGCAATTCAGTTTCAGCTTCAATTTGCCCGCGAGCAGTTTCCAACCGCTGCCTTAAGGCAATTGTCGGATCAGCTTTTGCTGGTGTGTCCGTTGGAGAAATTTGCTCCAACAACGCTGCAAGCCTATCTGCCGCTCCAACAGCTTCCGGTACATCACCTGCGCCTAAAATCGCACGCTCTCCAAATATCTTTCTCGTACCTCGCCTGGTTTTTCTTTCACCAATCTGCACACGTTCCGTTGGCGCAGCTGTTCCTTTTTTCGCCCGGACCATTGCCTCAATCACCTTGAGGCGAGCCTCTTCAACGCTCAAATTCAGAACGTTTTGAGCCAGCTCCTCCCCAAGCTTTTGGTTGATTTCGCTGACGGATTTAACAGCATCACGCAAGCTTTCGGGATCTCTAACAGCAAGACCTTTTTGAAGCAGTGCGGCGTCTTTCCCAAAAACTTTTGCAAACTGCGTTGTTAGGCGAGTGTCACCAAAAAACGAAAACGCTTGAGCCGCTTCGAGCGCTTCTTCTCTGGTGCCCTTTAAGGACTTTTGAATCGAATCAATATCCGAAGCAAATAGTTTGGCTCCATTTCCAGCAGAGCCAAATGTGACATTCAACGTTTTAAGTGACTTGTTGAACTCAATGTTTTTTTGGATCGCTTCGCCAATCGCCGTCCCAATAACGGATAGGCCGAACCCAAATCCGCCTCCAAGGGCTCCACCGGCAAGACCACCGGCAAGACCGCCGATCGCACCAGGACCGGCTTGGCCGAATAAAAGCGGAAAGCCGCCGCCAATTAAGCCACTGCTGATTGCTCCGCTAATGCGCTGTTGCCTTGTTTGCCTGCCAAAAAACTGGCTAAATCTGCTTGGAGCACGTTCTGGCCCTATTGGAGCGCCGTATTGATTGGCAGTCGGGACAATAGCCCGGCTCATTTCGTTGTTTACTTCACGGATACGTTGCGCTAGTTCCTTATATTGGTCTGAACCTCTGTCAACTTTACGGATAACATCTTCTAAAACATTGCCATAAGCCTGCATGGCATTTGTTGTATTTGCTGGCTCAAAAGCCAGCAAATCTTTAAGAGACTGGCCCTTGGCAAACTGCACCCCAGACCTGCCGCCTCCGGCAGCCATGTCTCTTAGTGCTGCAGCGGTTGTTTCTGCCTCCTTGTTAAAACGACGCAGCTGAATAATTGAGCTTGTAAAGTCAGTTTTGGTTATGGCCCGAGTGAAATCTGCCCACGCACCAGAGCCAAATTTGACCTGACGGCGGTACGAGTCAAACTGCTTTGATTGCTCAGCTAAAGCGGCAGAACTCTTCCTGACTTGGGCTGTGTTTTCAGCAAAAGCCTTTGCGGAAGCTAAAGCTGCCGCTTTGTTATCGCGCTGTTTTTTTGCGTTTTGTTCTAGCTGTTTATTTAACTTATCTGTTTCTCCACTTGCCTGCTTTGATAGGTCTTTTAATTTTTTTTCTTGTGCGATCAGCTCCTTGAGCTGGTTCGACAAACGTGTAACGCCCTGAGACTGTACGTTTACGCCGATATTGATGCCATAGTCGGCCATGGCTGAACGTACTGCTACTGCTCAGTCAAGTCTATCGCGCTCCAGCGACTCTGGCCCCACGGCCCATCCGGGCGCGGTCCATCGCTTTCTCCTCCTCTTCACCCTTGATTGCGTAGTAGGCGGCCCAGCCAACTAATTCTTCCTGCGTTAAATCACGAGAAAGCTGGGCAACCGTCATGCCCAGCTCCTTCGCAAGAAAGTAGATAAAAAACCAGTCCTTTTTAGCTTTTGAGGTCTGCTTTCGCTTCCTCCACCTTTTGGTCTGTGCCGGAAGTCAGCATCGCTAGCTGGATCTCTTGGAGGACGGTGGCATCCACATCGCGGCGAAGAGCGGCGCGATCCCCATCGGAAAAAAGACGCTTACCCTCTTTATCCAAGGCTTTCTGGACCATCAGATTGAGTGCAAAGTCGCCGGCATCGTCGGATTCCGTGCGCTTTTGGATTGACTCTCGCTCTGCAATCGTCAGAGGGTGCCAAAACACTTCGAGTACAACCTCGCCTTCGACCTTGACTTCGTGCTTGTAAAGCTGGCTGACGCCAAACTTATTTCTCAGAAGTTCTGCAGCTCGCATGGGATGCTGTTGTTTAACCATACAATACTATGCTATGCAGTTGCCGTAAACTGGCACGAAATCACGCCTATGAAATGGGATCTGTCTTCCACATCCAACGGTGTGGGACCGACGATGTCCAAAACCCGTGGTTTTGAGCTGTAGGTATCGGTGTAGCCGCTGGCGTTCACGGAAGTCAGCCCGTCAATTACAGCCTCACTAATTGCTGAAAGTACCGATGTGCCTGCAGATTTCGGCACATACACATTGCACTGAATCGTTCCAGCGTAGTAGTCCTGCGCTGCACCCTGGTTCTGCAGCGTTGCCTGGCCAAAGTTGACCGACATCAAGATGTACTTTTTACTCTTGCCTGGCGTCGTGAACGCAACGTTGTCGTAAACCATCGACACAGTGGCGTCTGCCGCCGCAACTGCGTCAGTTACAGCTTTTTCAAAGGCAGCACGAGTGTTGACAAGAGTCA
>Ga0208019_1000845_pt1 | contig 16651 bp, 14 predicted proteins | sample CB_VirMetaG_5_FD_184540 | JGI IMG/M metagenome (GOLD analysis project Ga0208019, IMG submission 184540) | Freshwater to marine saline gradient viral communities from Chesapeake Bay - CB_1508_1D Viral MetaG (SPAdes) (version 4) | ecosystem: Environmental > Aquatic > Marine > Coastal | place: USA...
TCGTCAAGGTTTGATTCTTCTGCTACAGTTCTAATAATTTCAGCAATCCTTGCTGCTGTAGCATTTGGATATGTTTTAACTGCCCACTCAAATTCTTTTTCAATCATTTGCTTAACTGATTCAGGATTGTTGCCGTATTTTACTAGTAATTTAGCTACGCTATCTTTGGTGACTTGTGCTTCGTCAAGAGTTTCTTCGTTAGTCTTTTTCTTCTTGTCAGCTAGTGCTTTCTTCATTGATTCTTTACGATTGCCATCTTTGTCAAAGTCTAAGTAATCAGGCTTTGCTTTCTTTTCAGTTACTTTAGTTTCCTTACCTTCAACTTTTGCTAGGTTTTTATATACATTCATGCCGCCGCTGGATGATTTCTTAGAACCAGGACCGTGCTTGGCTAGGTATTGATTCCACGCTTCGTCACTACCTGGAGCAAATTCACGTTCTTGATGTGCTAGTGCTGCGGTTTGATCTGATGCTGGACTTGTGCCATACTTAGCACTTACACGATCTAAATCGTCAATGTCCATTTGATCGCTCCAACCTTGGCCTACATTAAGACCTTTCTTTTTACCAGTTAAGTTATCTAGACCTAAGTCCATTACTTTAATTCCAGCGTTCTTTTTAAGACCCGCAAGTTCTTTATCTGTAGCAGCACGATTTCTTTCATAGTCTGCTGTAGAACCTGCATCGCGTCCTAAAATACGAGCAACTTCCATGTCTCTATAGAACTTGTCTTCTTTATCCTGTGCTGCTTTCTTGATAGCATCTGCTTTTGATCTTGCTGCTGCTAGTTTTTCTGGTGTAACACCTTGATCTAAACCATACTTTTTAAGCATCATTGATCTGCGTAGATCATTACCGGCTTTATACGAACCGCTAGCTAACCAATTTTCAATTTCGTCCCACTCGTTGTCGGCATCCGTGTCATATTTGGTCATGTTGTCTCTAGCCCAATAATCTGGATCCATGTTTGGATCTCTCCAATTTGATAAATTACCCGACGGACCTACTAAAATACCTTTGGGACCTACACGAGAATAACCTGGTGGTAATTCTTCTTTTGGTGCTTCTTCAAGTTTTTCGTCCTGCATGCCTTCTTTGCCAGGAACAATCTGTGTGTCATCTGTTTGTTTGCCCATTCCTAGTTCGTCGTCTTGTTGGCCAAACTTACCAGCATCCACTTCAGTAACTTTATAACGCTTGCCGTCCACTTCAAATTCTGCTGCGCCGGTTTTCTTAGCCTTGGCCGGTGCGCCTGAGAATGCGTTGCCTTCATCAGTTTTTTTCATGCCAGGAGCAACAGGTGCTTGTGGTTTAGTTGGCTTACGGTCAAATCCGTAGTTAGGATCGTCACGTGGATCATCACGTTCTGGGTCATATGGCTCTGTGTCTGCTGGTGCAAACCAATCAACACCTTCTTTGCCCAATTCGCTTGCATTTAGTTCGTCCAAAATATCATCGTTTAACTTAGCAGCACGTTCGTCTTCGGTCATTTCTAGTAAGCCTAGTTCGCGTGCTTGTTTTTCTAGTTTAATAATTGCATCCTGAATTGCCTGCATGCTTGATTGATCTTTTAGGTTAGGATCCATCATCATGTTATAAAGATGTTTGCTCTTGGCTAAGAAATCTTCGCGATTTTTAATTTGTCCACCTGTGCTTGGATCATCTAAATCGCTGTATGATTCTTCGACTGGCTCTTGGAATGCTGTAAAATCTTCGTACACCTTTTCCTGCATACCTGCTAGTTTGCGCCATGCGTTCATTTCCAACATGTGATCACGTTCTTGACGACGTTGTTCTTTGCCAGTGTCAATATCTAATTGTTCACCAACAGCTTCTTTGTTTAATTCGCCTTCTTGATAGGCTTTTAGTTCATCGATGGTGTCAAAAGGACCAGCAACAACTTTGCCATTTACGAGTGCAAAGAAGCCTTGTGCAGTTTTAACAGCACTCATGCTATACTTGTTCATTTTTTGAGCACCAAACTTACCCTGAATTACATCACTTTCGTCCAATCCTTCTTCAAACTCTAGTTCATCTGAATCACTGTCACCAAATACACGAGCTGCTAGATCTTCTAGACCATCGTGGCTATCACTATATTCTTTAATCCAATCAGTAATTACGTCGCGTGCATCTGCCGTTGGATCCTTTTTTGCCAATACAGCTAACCGATCAAAAAGGTCGTCGTCGCCGATAATGTCGTATAAAAGTTCTTGTGCATTAGCAGCATTTAGTCCAACTGGGAGTGGTTCTGCTAAAAGTTCTTTTAATTCTTTAACTTTAGCTTCGTTGTCTGGAATAGTCCAGGTGCCTTCGGTTACATTTTCTGCCCAGTCGGCAAATTGATCAAATTCTTTCATGATTGGTTCCTTGGTATTGGTTTCTTGAATAGTGTGTGCAAGAAAAGGCAATGCTTCTTCAACTTGCGGACTTACTGTTTGTCTAGTGAATGTTCCACGCAATGCATTAACAACCGCTTCGTCTTCTTCAATGGTAGCAGGTGTCCATGATTCTTTGTATGCATTATATCCACGCTTGCCGGATAGGCTTTTTAATCTGCTGCGCACGGTTTGGTAACGATTGCGTCCAGCAGTGACAACTTCATATTGTTCTGCATCATCTTCTGTAATGGTTTTTGTTGTTCTTACAAATCTACTCAGGATATTTGCTTCTCGCACCATGTCTGTGATATGCTGCCCAAATACGTCATAGGGCGTACCGCCTTCTGCTACGTGACGAGCCATTGCACGTCCGCCCACCAGAGTAGTAAACGGCAGTTTGAAGCGTTCGCCTTCGGTGTTCTCAACATACAACTTTTCAATGTTACGGAATCGTTGTTCACCTTCACCAATTTCTTTACTGTGCACGATCTTTAGGCGTGTTGTGCCTGGCTTATCATTGTAGCTGGTGCGTTTAGTTCCGTTCCAACCTTCGAACAAGCCTTCGTTAATTGCGGCCATGCCCTGCATGCTGTACTTTAACTTGTTTAGGTTTTTTAGACCAAATGACATCAAGTTACGTGTGGCAAATGTTTTGAGTTGATACAAGAAATCATACCACACATCTTTGTCTTGCGGTTCCATGTTTTTGCCAATGTTATCGCCGAAGTAAACTTCAAAGTTGCCTTCGTCGTCCAGCAAGATAATTACAGTTCCGTAATTGTTGTGCTTGGTTTCAAAATCAAATCGAAACATTTCGGCTTCGGCAGGATTTATTTCCGGCTTGCCTTGATTGGTCATGGTTTTAACCGTGTAATCACGGCCCACAAGTAGATTAAAGAGATCGTTTGCTGTGCTATCCATCGTAGTTTTCGTTAATATGTTGTATTTATTTTAAAACATAATAAACGGCATTGGCTCTACGATCTCGTCGGCAAAATCTTTGAGTTGGTTATTTAAATCTGCATGATAACTTTGTAGTACCTGCATCATGCGCACTGCCAGCACAGTTGACATAACTAAATCGTCGGTTTCACCTATCTTAGCTGCATAACTTGTGCCAGCAGCAACAAAAGTTTTAAATTCTGAAATCAAGCTCTTGCTGTTAACGGTCATTTTTCGTGTTTCAACAAGATTTTTTAATTTAGCACAAGCGGCTATTTTAGACTTGTTTGTGGTATTAAATCCACGACGATATCGTCTACTGGATCCTGATGTTTTGGGCTCCGACAACATCATACCGGGAAAATTATCTTCACCAAATTCAGCTAAACTGATTAAAGCTGCTTCGCCGATTGTGTTATTTTCAATACTATAATAGATGCTGGTTGCATCCTGGGTTTTACTGTAAATTTCTTTTACAATATCATTTAATATACGTATCTGTGTTGGAATTGGGGTTTTGTTATGTTTCCATTCTGCTACTTGTGTAGTTGTATTAGCATCGAACACTTGTATAGCAGCAGGGTCTCCGCCTGTGCCTAGACTTGGATCTAGTGCCACAACATATATTCTTCCTGCTTTTGGTTCTTCATACCAGCGAACCTGTCCAGTTTTATATGCAGGCTCAATACCTTCTAAATCAACAAGCGTTGTTGCGTTAATGAGAGTTTCGTCATTAATAATAAATTCGCAATCCATTTCTCGACGAAAGCGTTCTTCGCCAATGCGGCCACGCTCATCTGCTGCCCACTGTTCATCTCTATCGGGGTGATCTCGCCAATAGCTACGATAAGCGCGAAATCCATTGATGCCCAATGCTGTTTCATTACCAAACTCATCTTCGGTTTTGTTGGCTTGTTTCCAAATTAATGCGAACTGATCCTCGTCCGAGTTAGGAGTACTGGTAATAATTGCTTTACCACCAGTCGATAGGGTAGGCGATATTGCTGTCCAGAATTCTTTAGCGATGCTGGGACGAACAAATGCAAATTCGTCACAGTACAAAAGTGTAATTGACATGCCTCGACCAGTATTGTCAGTGGTTGCTTGCGCTACAATGCGTGATCCATTGTCAAATTCAATACTGCCTTTATTATAACTGGTTACTCCAGCACGAATGTGATCTGGGCATAGCTCATATGCATAGCGTATGCGCTGCATAATTTCCTGTGCGCCTGCATACTTGTGTGCAGCAATAAGAATAGTGGAATCTGGTTTAAACATTGCAAACCACAACAAATACCCAGCCGCACTTGTGCTTTTGCCAGTCTGTCTGGGCATCAAGCTGATGCTAAATCTATAATTATGATAAGTTTCTATTAGGTGTTTTTGGTATTCAAATGGATGATATACCATTTTTCCTTTGGTAGGGTGTTGTATATAGAAAAAGTTATCCATAAAATGCATGGGACCAGTAGTTGGATCGGCACATTTTGCAAACTCCTGTATTTGCTCAGAAGTATAGTTCATTTTGCTGTGCGCTTTTTTAACTAAAACACCTTCTAAAGATTTAGACATAAACTTATTTAATTAAATATAACGATGGCTCACACATTAGTACTAGGTCCAGATTATCAACCGTTAAGTTATATTCCATTAAGTGCTGTGCATTGGCAGCAAGCGGTTAAACTTCTATTTCTCGATAAAGTTCATGTTTTAGAATGGTATGATGACTGGGCAATTCACAGTCAAAAAACTGTCATGCGTGTTCCAGCAGTAATTGCACTTAAGAGCGGTTATACCAAGCGTAAAACAAAAACATTTAGCAGAACAAACTTATATGTTCGTGATATGTTTCAATGCCAATACTGCGGCGACACATTTGTTCCAGCGCAGTTAACTATTGATCATGTTATACCTAAAAGCATGGGCGGCAAAACAGAATGGGATAACTGTGTAACTGCTTGTAAACCGTGTAATTGGGATAAAAGCGATAAATTAATTAAACCTAAACGTGCACCGTTTACACCAGATTATTATCAACTTGCAAACTCTATTCGTAAAACGCAACTACGTATTAACCATCCAAGTTGGGCGCAATATTTAAATTTAGAACAAGAACCCGTTGTCATTAATCAGAGATAAAAAAGCCCGTTTTCACGGGCTTCTCACTTTAAAAGCAATGGTAGCGAGAGTTGCTTCTGGGTAGTTAGCACCAGACGCCTGTGGATTTTGCCACGGGCCGTGCCTATAAGGTCCTAAGGCACATTCATTTAGAACGACGATTCGTTCCTTTGTATCCTTTGAATGGTTTAAATGGCGATGTTTTATTAACTGCACCCGGTTCATCACTTCCTGGCGGGACATGTTGTCCAAATGGAATGCCCATAAAGTTAAATGCTTTTTTAGCCATTTCATATTCTTCTGGAGTATATGTAACCATCATCGGAGAGTTATTAATCCAACTCCACGGATCAATATCTTTTGGATCTTCAGGAAGTCTAGCAATAATCATACTAGCACGATACATGTCATAATATTTGTCTGCTGTGTAAACCGAACCTGGATTTGCTTCCCAGTAGTTCAATGGCATTTTACCCGTTTTTGCTTCGGAAATCATTTCTTTCGCTTGCTGTTTCATTTCAGACACAATCTTGCTAACTGGTTTACTAGTCCAGTAGTTTAAATGCCATGCACTGTTTTCAAATGTTAATTCACTTTCGGTTGTTTTGTCTGGTTTTTCTAAAGACTTTAGTTTTAAATCACGCGGTAATGTAATTACATGCTGTTTGCTTTTTGGTGCCCACTGATAATCTAATTCTGGAATTGCTTTTGCATACATAGCAATCTGCTTAGAAGTAATTCCCGGTGCTTCTTTTTCTAGTATTTGATTCAATACATCATCGCGGATAATAAGAACAATATCATTGTCTGTAGTATGTTTGTCAACTACACGAGGATTATTAGACCACTTTAATACTTGTAATAATGCACGACCCCACGCACTGTAACGACCAATACGATCAAAGTCAACAACAGATCCTTCCGTTAATGAATTTGCTAGTGCGTGTTTTACAATTTCTCTTGTAACTGGATCCATTACGATCGTAATGTGATCGGCGACATCAATAACTTTACTTTCAATTACATATTCGTCATTAACACCAATAACCACGCTATCATTGATGCGTGGTTTATGTGAATTATATATGTAATCTTTTAAGGATTTCATTGATTCTTATCAAATAACTTACGATTGCCTAACGTGCCAAAAGGTTGTTCATAAATGCTCATAACAACTGCTTGGTTGTCGTATTTGGCTTTTAGTTGGTCAGCAAACTGTTGTGCTTGCTTTTGTACATCTTCGTCGTCTTTTGCGTACATGTACATTTCAACACTTACAAGGTAACGTTTTTCGTCTACGGCTTCTTTAATGGTATCAATAGCATTAACTGCTTTTGTTAGTGCAGGCGAATAACCTCCACTGCGAATATCATCTAACCATTCTTCATATGGCATATCGTAATCATTTTCGTTGTATACACGAACTAGATATGCCTGTGCTTCGCGCTTGCTGCTGTAACCTTCTACAACATTGTACGGATTTTCAGTTAACATATAATCTCTAGAGAGAATATCTTGATATCTTCTAAGAATGTCTGCTTCAGTCATTTGTTATACCTTTTTATATAAATCCCAAAGACCACGCATTAGGTTTTCTTCGTTAACAGCCATTGCATTATCTCCCGGATATTCCTTACGATACATCTTTTGCTGTTTGCCTAATCCACCTGATAGTTGATTAACCATATAATCAACACTCATGTTTTTTTCTTCTGGCTCATTGGCGTATTCTTCTTCAACTTGTTCTCCACACGGTGTAGCAGCAATAATTTTTGCTTCTTGTTCTTTATACGGCAATCCTGCTGCTTTTAGAATAGCAACTAATGTATGTGCATCTTCATCTGTGGCATTAACACTAACATTATCTGGTTGATCTGTGCCTGCTGTTGTGGTAATTGTTAATGACTCGTTAAGAGCAGTGTTAAACTTTTCTTCAAATTCATTCATGGTACTTTCCTTGGGTTTTTGCATGCTTAGTACATTATAGTTTGCATACAAGGCATTGCGTGCTGCACGCAGACCTTCTGGTGTTTTATCAAAACTCTGCACAACTTCGCCGTCAGCGTTTTTTAAATGGTGTCCTTTTGCATCAGAAAATACAGTGGCGGCACCTTCATTAATTTCTTTGTCGTCAAACATTAACTCGCCTGATTCATCTCGCCAAAATCCGCGAGCCGGCAACATAAGTCTATACAAAACTTTAAAGAGTTTTGCTGATTCCATCTCGTTTGGAACCCAATAAGATTTTCCATCTTGTGCTTTAACACTAATTGCATTTTTTTCCGTTGCGGTATCAATCCATTTTTCAGCAATTTCTAGCGCAACATCATACATTGCCGGCAAAGCTGATCTTGGGTAGGTTTTTGCCCAATTTCTTCCTGGTCCTAGCGCAACGTTTAAAATAACACCGGCCGCAGGAATCCATGGTTTGTATCCAAATTCATGCAATAGCATTTTGTCTAGGTGATCAATGCCCAGTGGCATTTCGTCGGGACCCAGCTCGTAATACGTGCTTCTTGGTTTTTCTGGTTTGTATCTGCTGTAATCAAAGTCGTCGTCTTCGTCATCCCAGTCTTCCCAACCGTCATCACCTTTGTGATGTGGGTGTTCTTGTGGCGGCTCTATTTGTTTAATACAGTCTAGGTTGCCTTTGCAATTTTTAATTTTTTCTTGATACTCGTCATCGACAGGTCCTTCGTTTACAAGACCAATTGAGTTAAGATTTTCTAGAATTTGATATATGTTATTCACCGTTCATTAACTCCCAGCCGGGCTCTTTGTGCCTTGTGGAAGATCGTTTGTAGTTTGTGCTTTTGGTGTTTTGCCGCCTGCAATTTCGTACTCACGCTTTTCCATATCTGCAACCACATCCTGGAAACTATTGCCATATGCTGCGCCGGCTGCTTTTTGTTCTGAGGTTTGTGCAGGAAGTGTTTCGTCGTCTAATAATGCGCCCTCGTGTTCTTTAGCAGCAACTTCTGCATCCATGCTGTCGTTAAATCTACGGTCTAAGATTACAACACGATTTTCAGCAATGCCTAGTTTTTGCATTAGTTCTGCTAGTTGTCCTGTGCTTGCTGGATATTCAAACACTACATCAAAAATGTTTACAGACTCATTTTCTAAGCCTGGAAAATCATATGGGCATTTCATAACAGGTGTAGTTTTCATGTCAGACATACTAACCATGTTAAATTTAGCGAAAAGTTTCTTTAGTGCATCGACGTGTTCTTTGGGACAGTCGCCTGCAATTTTGACGCGATATTCGTAGTTCTTTTTAGATTCTGTTAAAAATTCTGTTAGCGAGCGCATTTACTTAACTCCTGAGTTAAGTATATTTATGCGTTGTTGTTCTTATTTGGATTCAATAGTCGGTCGAGAAGTTCGTTGCGATCAAGTACGTGACCAGTTGCTGTTTCACCGCCATCGACATCACCTCTGTCTAGATCAAGTTTTGCCTTCTTTAGCTGCAAATCAATCATTTTAAGTTTCTTGTTCATCTTTGCTGTTTTGGCAGTAATTGCGTGTCCGAGTAATGAGCTTGCTACACTAAAGATTTCTGAACTAAAACGTGCTTCAACATTCATGCCTAAATCAACTAAGTCCTGATAAGTTTTCATTGCGGTTTCGGCAAGTTGATCCATTTCTTTATCACTTGCTTCAAGGTTTTTAACAGCAGGAAGTGCAGCATCAATTTTTTCTAAGTTGCTATATCCTTCGTAGGTTTGTGGGACATCAAACGATTCTTCATAATCATCGGCTACCGTTTCTTCTTCATCGTGTGTTGACGGCGGCAAGTCGAACAATTCTTCTAGTTTCTTTGACATAAGGATATTTAGTTAGCGTTTTTTTCCTTGGTGAAACATTTGTTCTTCTGTAATTACACGAAATACAAGTCCTTGTCGTTTACACCAGTTTTGCGCTGCTTCCCATTTAGCATAGTTCACTGCGACCACCGCACGCTGTTGATTATTTTGTTTTTCTGCAAGAACTGATTGCCCTTTTGGTTTAATTTCGATTACTTCCGCTACTTGTTTGTTGTCTTTGGTTCTATATACCACAAAAAAGTCAGGAACATATATTGTTTGTTTGCCGGTTATGGGATGTCTATACGGTATTCTAATTGCTTCGCTGGCCCACTGTAGTACGTGTTCATTGTTATCTGCAAAGTTCATAAATGCAAGTTCCCATGAACTTCGGTACTTGGGCTTGCCTTTGCCTACATATTTGTTAGCGTTGCGAACCTCGTATATTCCTTGTGAGAATTTAGTTCGAGCCATTTTAGATTGCTACGTTTCTCGCAGCGTAATAGTCTGGTGTAATAACTTGACCAACACCCAACAACGTCGAGTTTGACCGAGTACTGTTAAGATAATATGCCATGCTCATTGTCAATTGCATTTCATTTTGGCCTTGCAAATTCTCAAGATAAGTCTGCACAGAAACACCAGTGTCTTTAGCAATTTGAAAAATACTAGCAGCAAATTGCTCTGCTAGCACAGGGTCTGTCATCATTTTTTTAAAAAATGACACTGCGAGATCATATTCAGGTGTACTAACTACAAGTTCTACATTGTAAAATTTATCATAGATTTTTGTAGTGGTCGTTGATCGTTCGATATTTACAGTTGCCATTATTCTTCCCAGTAGTAGTTTACATTGCTGCCATTGCTCGATACATCGGTCGGCTGAGTACTTGCTTTTAAACTAGTATCAGTTGCTGGCAAATTAGGATTTACCCAAGGTTTAGCCACAGGATTAGTAGCAGCAGATGAACTACTTGTACTAACAAAAGTAGATCCAGTATTAGGGTTGGTCCAGTTTGTTGCACTCGTAAACCCATTATTACTCGTTGTAGTCCCGGACCCTAGTGGTAAACTATTAGTTGCACCTTCTGCTTTTGGAAATAAAAAGTTACTAACCGAATTTTGTACATTTTGATTAGTTAGTACCGCGGTAGTTGCTAATGCTATTTGACCAACACCTTCCTCAGCTAACATGCTTCCTAAGTCAGCATCTTTGTTATTATAATATGTAACACCTGCGGTATATGCTGCACCTAAAATGTTGCCATTTTGCAAATCACCAATAATATCCGCTCCCGCATCTAGCAATCCGCCTGCACCAAAAATCGTATTCGTACTACCCGGTTTAGACAATTTACTTGGTTCTGTATCATACATAGATCCTTCACCAAATCCGCGCACTGCACCACCTTTGATCTGCCCACGCTGATACTTGACAGTTTCATACTTAATGGTCATTTGGTTGGTCATTGTGCCTCCGCCCTGACTATAATCAAACTGGTCATGCGCCCAATTTATAATTATTGGGTTTATTAACGTGTACTGTACAAAGTTTCCTCTATTAAGACCATAAATTTTAATGTCTTTAAAGAAGTTTGGTTTATAATCAGTTGGTCCAGTGCCTTGATAGCCCCATTCATTTACATTGCGCAAATTATCGTAAATATCTCTGCGATTATAATCAAATATACCATTGCCCAACCCGGTGCTTGTATCAGTGCCGATGCCGTCATAGCTGTGCTTTGCGTCAGAAAAATAATAGGTGTAGTAATTATACCACATGCTTCGAGTTAAATCACTGCCATCATCGTGAAAAGTAATGTTAACTGGAGAGTAATTTAACTTGGTTTGTACATAGCGTTTGCGATTGTACTGGTTTAGCTCAGCAACATCGATATCGAACCGCGGAAGGTCGGCGGTTTTAACCATCATACCGATAGTAGCTCTATCAGTTGCCGAGGTTCCTAGTGCTTGAGCTAAACCAGGAATCACATCTGTGTTTATGGTAAAATAAACATGAAACAGGTATTTGGTTTGTGGAGCAAGCGCATATCCGTCCGACAAGAACGTTTTGCTTGCGTGTTTGTAATCTTTTAAGTAGTCGCTGCCAAATAGCCCTTGTGTAAGGCCATCGCCAAAACCACCTAGTAAATTACTAAGTGTGCTACCAAAACCCATCGCTTATTAGCCAGTTACTACTGTACCTAGTGTGCGTCCTACTGCTGCACCAACACCTGTATCGAGAGGGGTTTGTAGTGCGTTATCAAAGCGAATGTTTAGTCCCATTGTTACAGGAGCACTATCACTGTATGCTAAATCGTTGTAATTAACGCTGGTTAGGTAGCAGCCATATAGTTCCCAAGTTTCTAGTACAGTTGGTTCATTAGCACCGTTGCCGCCATCTAAGATTTCGCAACGTGTGATGAACTTGTAATCAATGCCAGAACTTGCTGAACTCATTTCCATAAAGTCAAATTGCTTCTGTAGTTGTTCGCCAACTAGTTTAGCAACGTTGCCGCCGGCATCGTCACGTATATTAACTGTAGTATCGTCCCAAGTATGCTTGCCAGCTAAACGTACTTTTGAGTTATAGATGTCAATATCAATTGGATCAAAACTTACGCTTGGACGAGCAAAATCAATTACTTGCTTGGTTAGTTCTGTACGTGGTGTGCTTACACCAAAGTTTTCAAAAATAATGCGAAAGCGATATTTTAGCTTTGGCATTAATAGACCTTGAGTCGAGCTTGATTGATCGCTCGCTAAAGGTACTGTCATTCTAGTTAATGATGAAACCGCCATTATTGTTTCTCCTAATTAAAGTATATGCTATTATTTATGCAAATCACCGAGACAAAAAAAGGGGGTCATTTAAGACCCCCTAGTGTTATTATAATATTTTATTCTATTATAAACCTGCTGCAATTGAGCCAGTATTCTTGATACGTACTGGAATGTAAACGTATTCAACAGCCTTAACTGGTTCAATAGCAATATCGACGTATAGTTCGTTGCGATCAATTCTAGCTGGTGTGTTGTTTGATTCATCACATACAACTAGATAATCGTAAACACCACGTTTTGCAACTAGATCGTTCATTAAACCTTCGATACGGTTTTTGATTTCATCGCGTGTTAGTTTGTCATTTGGTTCAAAAATAAAGCCTTTAGCGATTGACTCTACTTGTGAGCGAACAAACGATACTAGACGTGCTACGTTGATGCGATCCAATGCTGTGCCACCTTGTGCGGTCTTGTTACCGTAGTTAACTAGACCTGTACCTGGAATAAAGGTTAGTGGGTTAACATTGTTTTCGTATAATGTATCGCGAACTGATTGACGGTTTGCAATTTGTACAAATGCGCCGGTTTGTGCGTTAACATAACCTAATGCGCTAACGTTATCAATTGTACCGCGACGTGTACCTGCTGGTGCTAACCATGGGTAACCGATTTCGTCGTTGCGTATTAGTGTACGCAACATCATGTGGCTCGGTGGAACAACTACTGTATTGCCACTTAGATCGTTTGTTTGTCCCGATGGATAGAAAACACCTAAGTAACTGTCGGTTGTTGCTAGTCCATCTGCGGTACTTAAACCATTGCCCGAGTTGTTAGTTGACCAGTCAATTAGGCTGGCGCCGCTGTCGTCTAAGCGTAATGGAGTATCACCAACAACAAAACCAGTTTGGTTACGATCGTTGTTTAGAGCAACCAAGTTTGGAATCAGTTCTGGATAGCCTGGAGCAGCAATCAAGTTAAACACACGTTGTTCTTCACGAATTTCTGTGTTAGCATCAATGCCACTTGCTAATGCTTGCGTAACGATACGGCGTTGTGCTTGACGTCCCATGTACGGTGAGCCATCATTCTTGTTACCCGATGCAGTTACCCATGCATTTTTCTCTGTAGGTAAAGTTTCTCCTGGATAATCAGTTGCGTTAAAATAATTCAATGCAAATTGCTTAACATTATATCCCGAACGACGTGTGTTAAACAATAGTGTACCTGCTGGATAGTTAGCAGCTTCTGGTGCATCTAAATCCAAGTAGTTGCTTGAAAGCAAACTTGCGATTGTTGGAACACTGTCTGTAATTGGATCTGTTGTTCCATTAGCTGCCCAACGTGCATCTGCAAAAATAACACCGTTTTCAGTTGTGCTATCCGTATTATCAATCGTTACCCATTGATCAACACCATCAACTGCTTCCCAACGCTTAATCATTGGATAGTTTTCTAAATCTGATGTGTCAATCCATAAGTCACCGTAAACAAGTGCTGTAGCATCGCTTTGTGTAGTTGGTGCTGTGGCACTAACTTGTGGGCCTGCAGGATCGGTAGTTGTTAGGTCAAAACCACGAACGTCATTACTAACGGTTAGGTAACCTTTCCAGTTACTACCATCATGAATCATAATATCGACTTCGTTGATTGTGCTGTAGTACCAGTAAGTGCCGTCGGTTGGATCTTGACCTGGAGCTGTGCTATTAGCAGAGTAGCTTGAACCGTCTGGGTTCTCCAATGGAATCCAGTTACTTAGAATAACACCTTCGGCTGTGCCGTCAATTAAACGAGCAGTTACACCATCAACAGATATAGCAAATCCAGCATCTGCAACAGGAGTACCTGATGTATCTTCTAAGTGAATAACACCACCTTGTGTGTGAGTAATACGAATAGCACCTGTTGTTAATACTTCTGCTGTAGTATTTGCAACACCTGCTGCTAGGAATGCTGCAACAAAATCTGCTGCATCGGTACCGGCCAAGGTAGCTGTTACAGGAGTACTCATTGTAGCACTGCCCTTAACACTTGCACTAATAGTAAATGTTTCGCTAGTAGTAAATGTTGGAGTAGTTGTGTTACCAACAATTGCAGTAGAACCGCTTGCTTGACGTTGGAATAGTTTTAGTGTCGCAGTGTTATTATCGCTGATGTCGTAGCGTGCATATGTAGTTCCAACTGCTAGTGCGCTGCCGCCGTTGCTTGGATCTAAATTATAGTTTGCAGTTTCGTCGTTAGCGTAAACCGGAGCATTTTGGCTTACAAATGAGCCAGTTGTAGTGTCGTACTTCTTGACACTTAGACTAGTGCCTAGGTTAACATTAGTTGTTTTAACCCAAACAGAACCAGTTGGTCTTGGAGTAGCATCTGTGCTTCTCCAACGTGGAATACTAGTATGTGCGCTTTGTTGTACAACCGGTGCATAATATGTACCTGCTGTAATACCTAAGTCAGTTAGCGGTGTGCCAGAAACGTTAGCGATACTAACACTAACATCTTCAGAACTTAAATCGTCGCCTGCACCCGATTCTACATGAATCGCTAGCTTATTGCTAACTGCTGATGCGGTAACACCTGTAATACTAGCGCCGTTAATATCGCTAACAACGCTTGCAAGTGTAGTGCCAGTTAAACTAATAGTGTTTCCGTTAATAGAAATACTGTTTCCGTTAGTAACTGTTGGTGAAGTAACTGAACCCAAAATTGTATTTAGACTTGCTTTCCAGTCATCTGAACCAACTAATACCCAGTCATTGCTTGAATTTTTGTAGTAAACTGGATTGTTTACGTTTGTAGCAACTACTGCATAAGAACCAATTGTTCCTAAACTGTCTTTAGGAATACCTGCTGTTAAGTCGCTGGTATTAGTAATAACTAGAGGTACTTTATTAGTGAATGCGCTGGTCGTTGAGCTCCATTCAAAAATGCCCCAAGTTGTTGAAACTGTGTCTAACCACCAAGTACCGTTGTCTGGGTTGCCTGTTGGACGAGTTAAACTAGCAGCTAGTTCAGCAAGGTCAACATCAACACGCTGCACATAAGCACGATTACTAACACCTAGAACCGAATAAGCAGCCAATAAGCCATATTCGTTTAGCTCATAACCGTTAATTGGAGTACCAGCGGTTGTGTTATAAAAGAATGGATTACCAAATGTGTTCACAAGTTCTCTTTGACTTGTGATTAAATAAGTAGCGTTAGCGTTTGAAGCCAAAGTGCCTGCTGCAACGCCTGTTCCTGCTGCGTTAACTTTATTCTGTGCTGTCGCAATTAGAATAAACGGTACGCTGTTAGTGGCAGACGAACGGTATGCGCTCTCATCAATAATTGAGACTTCTACGCCGGGTGAAACTAGTGCCATATTGATTTCCTCATTAATATGTTGTTATATCTATTTATTAGTTTTCCTAGATTTTTGTGTCTTAAAAGGCCATAAAAAAGGTCTACAAATAAGTAACAATATGGAAAGACCCTTGTGTTCTGTATGCAATAAGCAACCTTGTGCCGTAAATTACCACAAAAACGGCACTGTTTACTATAAGTCCAAGTGTAATGCATGCAGACGTGCATCAAATCGAAAAAAACCATTTGTTCCTCGCTGGAAACAAAAAGGATACAAACCAAAAACCGTGTGTGATCGCTGTGGTTTTAGAGCAAAATATCCATCACAAATCGTAGTTTTTCACATCAATGGAAATCTAAACGACGCCACAATTACAAATCTTCGTAGCGTATGCTTAAATTGTGTTGTGGATATCGACAAACAAGACCTACCCTGGAAACAGGGTGATCTTACGCAAGACTTTTGATATTTAACCGTTTGAGGGTGCGCTGCAATAGACCGATCTGTAGAATGACATCTTCAAAAGCGTGGTGGCTGTTGCCTAATTTTTCTCGATCTGGGTCCAGTTTGTAAACAGTACGAGCATCTAACACTTTATAATATTGCCATGGTGTTGGCATTCCATGGCTTTTATAAGCATGCTCAATGATAGTCATGTCGTATGCAATTCCATTTGCCCAGATATAATCTGCATGCCACAGCAGCGGTTTTAGTTCTTCAAGTGCATCGATTAGCGGAATTCGGTCGTGTTCGTTCAATGCTTCATTTTGTGCAGCTTCATTTTGTTTAGACCACCAGTCAACTGTAGAATCGTCTATACTTCGATCGTGCTGACACTCGATATCAACACGACGATACATTGCGTGTTGATCATAAATGGTATTAGAAAACGGATCAAACGCACATGCTGCAATGGTTAAAATTACAGCATCTGGATCAATTCCCAAACATTCTATATCAAGCATTAGGTGCGACATAGAAGTATTATACTAGAAGATTAGGTAAATTTCAAGTTTTTCTTGCTTTATTTAAAGCACGAATTAGTCTACTTGCGGTGTTAATGCGTTTAGAACGCTCGCTTCTGCGGGCTTGTTGTTTGTAAGTTTGTGCTCTAGTGCGCTTCATTGTTGCACGTTTGGCTACGTTAATTGGTTTGTCGCAATCTGAAACAGAAGGAACAATACGTCCTTTACGCTTACCAGAAGTACAACGCCATTTTAGTTTTGCTTTGCCGCCACGTGTTGTAGTTTTAGCACGACTCCAGACCATTTCGT
>Ga0208019_1000847_pt1 | contig 16627 bp, 15 predicted proteins | sample CB_VirMetaG_5_FD_184540 | JGI IMG/M metagenome (GOLD analysis project Ga0208019, IMG submission 184540) | Freshwater to marine saline gradient viral communities from Chesapeake Bay - CB_1508_1D Viral MetaG (SPAdes) (version 4) | ecosystem: Environmental > Aquatic > Marine > Coastal | place: USA...
GCTGTTTACCGAGGTGACGGAGACGAACACCAAGGACGAGGAGGCGCGGGCCAAGACCCGTGAACTCGAGGAGCGCATAGAGTTGATGAAGAAGGACCGGATGGCGTCCATGGGAGGACAGGAATGAGCTTTGAAAGAAAGAGTCCGTACGATGAAATATCAGATCCGCTTGAGATAGGGAGCTACAGGCAGGGGAACTACTCGATGTTCGAGCCCTCCGGGCACCTGGAAGCCCGCGGGGATGCCGTTGCGTATCGCGACGAATACCCTAGCCATCCCTGGGTGGCTGCCGGGGCAAACGCAGCTCCGGACCAGGAGAACCATACCATAGGCGGAGTTCCGCGCCGGGTGTGGTGTTTCAATGGAACAACCACGGAAGAGTCCCTTTCCTCCTCGTTCGAGATCCCCCACGACTACGCGTACTACCCGGTGGAAGGGCTATACCTTCCGATCGAGGTGCACGCCCACATACGTCCAAGCACAGCGGGATCGGGCGACATAAAACTATTCTTCACCTGGGAATACAGCCCTCCGCAGGGGGCGCCGAAGACCCACACCACCCAGTCAATCCTTAGCTTTATCAAATCCGTTGACAACCAGCAGTACCATAACCTGATAGTATCTTTCACGACCGACCTTCCACAGGATGAATTCAACTTCGAGCTTGGAGGGAAGATCGGGTTTGCGGTCACGAGGGCTCCAACCGACTCCGAGGACACCTACGGAGCCGACATGATCCTTGAACAGATCGCCATGCACGTACCTGTTTCCGACATGGGAAGCCGGGGGATATACACGAAATGATCCATCCGCTGTCCAACCTGACGAGGGCCGAGGCCAACTACATCTACTCCGGAATAATGGAGGAGGATGACCAGGCCCAGCAGCTCCGCCTTTGCAAGGAGGACCTGTACTTCCTGCTCACCGTGGCGATGAAGCGGCGAGACGTGGACCACGACTGGCTGTACGCCCGCTGCCGGGAGGTGGAGGCCGAACCGGATGGAATGCTGGACCTGTGGGCCCGCGAGCACTACAAGTCCACCATCATCACGTTCGCGCTCACCATCCAGGACATCTTGAACGACCCGAACGTCACCTGCGGCATATTCTCCCACACCAGGCCGATCGCCAAGGCCTTCCTGAAGCAGATCAAGACGGAGCTCGAGGACAACGAGTACCTCAAGGCCCTGTTCCCGGAGATCCTGTACGCCAACCCGCGGAAGGATTCCCCGGCCTGGTCGCTTGACGGAGGCATAACGGTCCGCCGGACATCCAACCCGAAGGAGGCAACCGTCGAGGCGCACGGGCTGGTGGACGGGCAGCCTACCTCCCGCCACTTCAACCGCCTGATCTACGACGACGTCGTGACCCGCGAGTCCGTGACGAACGAGGACCAGATCAAGAAGACAACCGAGGCGTGGGAGTTGTCGCTCAACCTCGGCGCCCATGGCGGTAAAGTGCGGTACATCGGGACACGCTACCACTTCAACGACACCTGGCGCACCGTGATGGAACGCGGGGCGGCAACACCGAGGATACACACGGCGACGCACGACGGGACGGTGGATGGCCGTCCGGTGTTCCTTACCGCCAAGCAGCTGCGGGACAAGCGGACCCAGATGGGCCCCTACACATTCGGTTCCCAGATGCTGCAGAACCCTATCGCCGACGCGGCCCAGGGCTTCAAGCGCGAATGGCTGAAGCAGACAAGCCGGATCGAGGCCGACCTTACCTGGAACAGGTACCTGCTGTGCGACCCCGCCGGGGAGAAGAAGAAATCGAACGACTACACCGTGATGGTTGTCCTCGGGCTGGCCCCGGACGGGAACACCTACCTGCTGGACGGGCTGCGCGACCGACTCAACCTTACCGAGCGGACCGCCAAGATGTTCGACTTCGTCGAGCGTTGGTCCCCGAACGCCGTCGGGTACGAGAAGTATGGCAAGGACTCCGACATCGAGCACATTGAATCCGAGATGGAAAACCGGAACTACCGATTCGAGATCACCCCGCTTGGCGGGACGATGCCGAAGAACGACCGGATACGAAGGCTCGTCCCGGACTTCGAGACCGGGAGGTTCTGGCTACCTCCGCGTCTTTTGTTCCTTGACCACGAGAACAAAATGCGCGATTTCGTGGCTGAGTTCATAAACGACGAGTACGAGGCTTTTCCAGTTGGACTCCATGACGACATGTTCGATTGCATGTCCAGGATAAAGGATGTCGGGGCGGTATTCCCGAAGAGACAGCAGGTTCCAGGGATACCTGGATTGAATAGAAAGCCAGCAGTGGCGAACAACAAGTACGATGTACTTGGTTAACAGGAGGCGGTATTATGTGCATGGGAGCAGGATGGAATGGCCTTGATGGCCAGTATATGATAGGAAACATGATAGGTGGAAAGACGGGTGAAAACCTCAAGAGGTCAAGCGTTAGCGCGAGAATGGAAAAGTATGGAGGAGCCCCGAAGGTTGAACAGACCCCGACCTACGCAACCCCCCGCGAAGAACCAATAAGTGCGCTGCAGCGTAGGCGCTAAAGGAGAAAACACCATGTGCATGACGCCACAAATACCAGCACCGGAAGCGCCGATCATCCCCGAGTCCGTGAAGAGGGTTGCAACCGACCAGCGACGGGCCGTCGAGAACAACAACGCGAACGCGGCTGCCGCAGCCTCGGCCACGAACAAGACCGGGGGAATGGCTACGCCAGCCATCCCTTCCCAGAAGAAATCCCTGTTGGGGGCATAAGATGAAACTAGACCCGAAAGCCATGGAGTCCATACGCCAGCGAGAAAGGCAGATGGAGCTTGACCGGACCGAATTCGACCCGATCTGGCAGGACATACGCCAATACCTTCTTCCTTGGCACGGGCGCAACCTACAGGGCTGCGACAACGACGAGGACAAGCAGGGTCGGCTAAAGAAGCACAAGATCCTGGACGGGACGGCCACCCGTGCGCTTGGCGTTACCGCCGCCGGGATGCAGGCAGGGATAAACTCCCCGGCGAGGCCCTGGTTCAAGCTCGGGTATTCCGACAAGGACCTGACCGAGTTCAAGCCTGTCCGCCTGTGGCTGGATACGGTTGAGCGGACCATACGCGACATCTACGCCCGGTCGAACGTATACAACATGCTGCACCACATCTACCTCGAACTTGCATCGTTCGGCACCGCGTCCTCCGCCATCCGCCCAAGCTTTGGGACGGTGATCCGCGCACGTCCGATGACGATCGGGGAGTTCTGGCTGGCGCTCAACAACGAGGGGGTCGTCGATACGTTCATGCGGCGCTTCCGGATGACGGCCATCCAGATGATAAACGAATTCGGAAAGGACAATGTAAGCCAGGCGGTTCTATCGGCCTACAACGGGAAGCGGACCGAGGAAACCTTCACAATCACCATGTTCGTTGAGCCGAACGACGACCGCATACAATTCCCGTTCGGGGAGGGGAAGGAGTACCGGGTCGTGTACCACGAGAAGGGATTCGAGAATTCGAAGGCACTGAGGGTTTCAGGATCTGAAAAATTCAACATACTCGCCCCGCGTTGGCACACGGTTGGAATGATGGCGTACGGATTCGGGCCTGGGGTAGCCACCCTTACCGACATCAAGGGACTCCAGAAGGAATACGAGAAGAAGCTGGTGGCGCAGGACAAGATGGTAGACCCTCCGCTCCGCGGGCCATCCAAGCTCGAAGGGCAGATCGTTAACACCATGCCGGGAGGAATAACCTACGACGACACCTTGTCCGCCGGGCAGGGGTTGCAGCCTTTATACCAGGTGAACTTCGACATGAACGCCTCCATCGCCGGGATAATGGACACCCGCAACGCGATCCGCCAGGGGTTGTTCACGGACCTGTTCACCATGATCGCCAACACGGTCGATGTCACGAAGACCGCCACCGAGGTTGCGGCGCTCAAGGAAGAAAAGATGATGGTGCTTGGCCCGGTCCTGGACAGTGTCCACAACGAGGTACACAAGCCGTTGATCGATTCCGCGTTCCACTATGCCGAGAAGGCCGGGCTGTTGCCGGAACCTCCGGAGGAGATCGAGGGGATGAACATCGAGGTTGAATACATCTCGATCCTTGCCCAGGCCCAGAAGATGGTCGCCACGTCCGGCATTGAGCAGCTTGCCGGGTTTGTGGGGAACCTATCCCCGGTATTCCCGGAAGCGCGGTTCAAGTTCAACGCAACCGAGGCGATCGACGAGTACGCCTCCTCGCTTGGAACTTCCGCTAAGATCATCAACTCCGACGAGGAAGTCGCGGCGATGCAGCAGGCGGAGGCCCAGCAGGCCCAGGCCATGCAGGCCATGCAGGCGGCAGCCACGGCAGCAGACAGCGCCAAGGTGCTGAGCGAAACCGACATGGGCGGGAACTCCGCGTTGACGGCGCTGATGGGAGGGATGAATGGCTGATGCGGTCAAGACGGCGGATGAGTTGAAGAAGGCCATGATCGACCTTCGCTTCGACCGAAAGGACAAGATCGAAGTGCTTCGGTGGATCTTGGCTTCTCCAATGGGAAGGAAATTCATCTGGTGGAGGTTGTCAGAATCACAAATTTTTTCCTCCACAATCGGTCCTCACCATGAGATGTGTTTTCGCGAAGGCAAAAGAACCCTGGGTCTGCAGTTGTTGGATTTGATCCAGGGGGATGAACCCTGCAGGAAGTTATTCAACCAAATGCAGGACGAGAGAATAAGAAAGGAACAGGAGAAATAAAATGGCAGAACCAGTAGTAGACCCGGCAGTAGATCCGGCAGTAGACCCGGCAGTAGATCCGGCAGTAGATCCGGCGGTAGAACCAGTTCGTAAATCCGCGATTGCAGATGATCCGGCTGATCCGGCTGATCCGGCTGATCCGGCTGATCCGGCTGATCCGGCTGATCCGGTGGAGGTTGATTATTCCGCCGTCGAGCTTCCGGAGGGGGTAACCCTTGACGAAGCCGCACTCGAGCATTTCGCCCCGCGTCTCAAGGACCTTGGGGTAAGCGCCGAGAAGGCCAAGGACCTGTTTTCAGATTTCGCGAAGTACCAGGAAATCCAGATGCAGAGGCAGCTGGACGAGTTCAGCAAGGCCTGGGACGCCGACGCCGCCGTAATCGGTAAGATGCCGAAGGAAGACCTCGGGGCGGCCAAGGCAGCGATGAATGCATTCTTCGACGATGAAGGCGCAAAGCTGCTGTCCGGGCGGATCGGGGATTCCCCGGCGCTGGTACGCGCCCTGGTGAAGATTGGAAAGGCGATGCGCGAAGACAAGTTTGTGGAGGGGGAAGGGGCCGGAAGCCAGAAGGCTGCCGAGGACATCCTCTACCCGACGATGAATGAATGATTTCGATAGGCCACGGTGGTCTGTCGGTCAGGGCCTGGCCACGCGAGTACGGTGTGTCCGCTACCGGAACGAGCCAGGCAGAATTATAAGCGGAGAACTAAAAGGCCGATAGGCCAAGGAGTCAGAAATGGCTACAAAAGGTACCAACAACCCGACGCTCAGCGACGTGGCGAACCGCCTCAACCCCGATGGGTCCGTGGCGACTATCGTCGAGTTGCTGAACGAAACGAACGAAATCCTGAAAGACGCTACCTTCCTGGAAGCGAACGACGGGACCAACAACAAGACGACTGTTAGAACTGGTCTGCCGAACGCCACCTGGCGCAAGCTGTACCAGGGCGTCCAGCCGTCCAAGAGCATTACCGCCCAGGTAAGCGACAGCTCCGGTATGCTGGAAGCATACGCCGAGTCTGACATCGACCTGGTCGACAAGGCTCCGGACCCGAAGGGATTCCGACTCTCCGAAGAGCGCCCGTTCATCGAAAAGATGAACCAGCAGGTTGCCTCGACGCTGTTCTACGGCGATACGGCAACCGATCCGGAAAAGTTCACAGGTCTTGCTCCGCGCTACAGTGCGATCAGCACCGATGACACCAAGTCCGGATATAACATCATCGATGGTGATTTGGCTGGTAACGATGACAGCGACAACACCTCCATTTGGTTGGTCGTGTGGGGACCGAACACCGCCTACATGTTCTACCCGAAGGGGTCGATGGCTGGCATCAAGCAGAAGGACCTCGGGCAGGAAACCGCTACGGATTCCAGCGGTGGTCTGTACCAGGTATACCGCACCCATTACAAGTGGGATGTTGGTTTCACCGTCCGTGACTGGCGCTCGATCGTACGTATTGCGAACATCGACGTTTCGTTGCTGGCCGCGAACGCGAGTATGGCCGATTTGAACCTGCTCATGATCAAGGCGCTGCATAAGCTTCCTCCGGGAATGAAGACCATGGGCCGTCCCGTGTTCTACTGCAACGAGACCGTGATCACCTACCTCGACATCCAGACCTGGCAGAAGAGCAATCTTCAGCTTACCTATCAGGATGTACAAGGGGAGCTTGTCATGAAGTTCCGTGGCGTTCCGATTAGACAATGCGACCAGATCCTTTCCACCGAAGGTAAGATCGCCTAAATTGGGCTAACACCCAAAGGAGTATTATTATGTTAATTGATTCACTCAATGAATTCAGCGACGCGCAAGCGATCACCGCGACAGCGGTATCGACCAACGTCATCGACCTCGGTGCCGCGGACAACCGCGCCCTTGGACGCGAACTGTACCTGCACGTCTTGGTGAACACCCCGTTTGATACGGACACCGAGACGCTTACGGTAACCCTGCAGACTGGATCGACGGTTACCCCGACCACGGTCATCGCAACGGCCCCGGCCATTGCGGCTTCGGCCATGCTTGTGGCGGGAACCACCATCTGGCGCATCCGCGTACCCGCAAACACCCAACGGTATCTGCGGCTTAACTACACGGTAAGCGCGGGACTGACCTCGGGCAAGGTTGACGCCTTCCTGAGCCCGAGCCTGCAGGATTCGTTTGACGTAAGCTAAGGAGCAAGCCATGGCATACAAGTGCATTGAGTCCACCTACGTGGGTCGTCTGTTCGAGGAAGGCATGATCTATGATTCCATAGGCAAGGCCAAACCCTCGCGGTTTGTCGAAGTCGAGGTGGACGATAGGACACCTGTTGTCGAGACCGGGCTCGCCCCCGTGGAGGACCTGGAACGGGAGGAAATCCTGGCGGAACTCAAGGAGCTTGGAGTCAGCTTCAAGCCCCGCGCCAAGACCGATACCCTGAAAGGCCTGCTCGAGGAAGCCCGCCAGGCTTCCCTGCTGGCATAGCTAGACAGCCCCCTCTCCGGAGGGGGCTTTAAAACATTTAAGGAGGTCCGTGGTGAACAAGGTAGCTATCTGCAACATGGCGCTCGCCAGGATAAATCAAAAGCCTATCCAATCAATCACGGAAACAAACTCCGTAGCCGCCCAATTCTGCAACCTATTCTATGATCCGACGCGCAGGTGGTTGTTGCGGCAGCATCCCTTTGGGTTTGCGAAGTCTTCCGACGCCCTGGCCCTCACTACCGAGGAGGCGCTAGGCTGGGACTACGTCTACCAGAAACCCTCCGCCTCGCTAAGGATATGGTCCCTGACCAGCCTTGCCGGGAACAGCTCGACCCTATCCCCGGTGTTCCGGAACGGGGAGATGGTATACGCCCCCTCCGTAAAGGACGGGTCGACCGTCGAGTTCGATGTATTCGGGGACAAGATATACACCAACCTCGAGGACGCCTACGCGATATACAGCAACGACATCGAGGACACCACGAAGTTCGACGACGGGTTCATCGACTCCCTGGCCTGGAGGTTGGCCTACGAGGTCTCCATGCCTATCACCGGGAAGCTCGCCCTTCGTAAACTCGCCAAGGAAGGGTTTGATGAATCGATCGCCGTTTCAATGTCCTCCTCTTCCAACGAGCGAAGGGTCGCGCAGACCGTAGGCTCCGACCTGGTGGAGGCCCGCCGATGAGGATGGCCCAACCCAGCTATGCCGCTGGCGTACTGGCCCCCTCGCTCCGCAGCCGTACCGACCTGGCAAAATGGCAGATAGGCCTCGCCGAAGCGAACAACATGCTCGTCCATGTGCATGGCGGGATAAGCAACCGACCAGGTACGCAGTATGTTGGAACCTCCCTCGGAGACAACCGCAAGATCCCCTTCGAGTATAGCCTCGACCAGTCCTACATCCTTGAGTTCAGCGACTACAAGCTAAAGATCATGAGGGATGGCGCGTATCTGATGACCTCCGCGATAGACGGGCTTGAGTTCGAAGCTGCCGCCGACTACATCGAAAGCCCCTTCAAGAACTACATCCATCCTCCGTTCGTCCGTACTTTAAGTATACGGATATTCGAGTATGCAGCACCATCTGGAAACTGCGATATAGGGAACACGGGTATACGCCTGACGACTGCGGGCGATTTGTACCTTAAAACCGACTACTCGACTTCCTCCTACGCCTATGACTCCGGAATAAACCTGGTGGTCGGGGAGTCCTACGAGATAACCCTGAGGGTCTATATGTACGATGCAGGGTATGCCTATAAACATACCGACTTCAGACTAACCTGCAAGAATCTCGGCACAGGGGCAACTTCCACGATGGTTTGGGTGAACAAGGCTGGGACCACCTTTGGATATGTTCCGTATTACGACGAAGACGAGGTTGTTAAATGGAATTTTTCTACCGGGGATTCTTTCGTGTGTTCCGGTCTGTACGACGGCTTTGCCGGGGGGTGGTTGCTTCCTAGATCCGACGGGGCGTTCCAGGTTGAAGGAGGGGGGGCTATCGCCTACAACAGGGAAGACACGGAGAACGCAAACCCCATGCCAGTGGTGTCCACAGGCACCCCCTACGAGATTGAGCTGGACACCCCCTACTCCGAGTCCGATCTTTTCGAAATAAGGTACGCCCAACGCGAGGATGTAATATACCTGGCCAGGAAGGGGATGGCGGAATATGCTTTAACGAGGAGAACAGACCTTGATTGGGCCCTTGAAGCGGTCGAATACGCGCCGACTATCGAAGCCCCTAAAAACCTCGGGCACCAGGTCAACAGGGGAACCCCTAACACAGTCGCCCCTTCATACTATGTTTCATACAAGGTGTCCGCCGTCGACTACGACGGGGTGGAGTCCGTTCCCTCTGGGGAAACCGTGGCTTATGCATGGAATTCGAACCAATGGGAAGCCGGGGGCTCCGTGTCCGTGTGGTGGGACGAGGTGAGTGGGGCGGAGTCCTACGCGGTATACAAAAGCAGCCGGGGGTACTACGGGTACATCGGTTCCTGTACGGGTACATCCTTCAAGGACGACAACATAAGCCCCGATTCGGCGGATGGCCCAAAAACACTTAGAAACCCTTTCACTTCCGTATCCACCTACCCATGCGCCATAGGCATATACCAGCAACGTAAAGTCTATGGGGGGTCCGCGTTTTTTCCTCAGACAGCCCACTTCAGCAACCTGGGCACAATGGCCACGTTCATGGTCAGCCGACCACTTAAGGACGGGGACGCCATAACGGCCCAGCTAGACGGGAACAAAATAAACGGCATCCTCCACTACGTTACCACGAAGGAACTATTTGCCCTTACCGAGAACGGAACGTGGAGTGTGGGCCCTGGACGGAACTCCGATGCCATAACACCCCTCAACGTAAGGTTCGAGCAGCAGGATTCCCGAGGGGCCTCAAGGGTTCCTCCGATAGTAATCGGCAATACCATCCTGATGGTCCCTGACTACCGAAAGGGTGTAAAGGAGCTGTTCTATTCCGTTTCGGACGGGGGGTTCCGTGGGTCCGACCTGGAGATAATGTCCAACCACCTCTTCAAGAACGACCAGGTCCGGGACTGGGCCCTGCAGCGGGATGAGTCCCGGTTGTGGCTTGTCATGGAAAGCGGAACCTTGAATATCCTAACCTACCTCCGGGAGCATGATGTCGTCGCCTGGACCACCGCTGACACGGACGGGGAGTTTCGTTCGGTGTGTTCCATCCGCGGGAATAAGGTGGACGATGTCTACTTTTCGGTAAAGCGGACGATCAACGGGTCGTACGTCTACTACACGGAATATATTTCAGAACGCCTTCCTGGAAACTCCCTCGAGGATTCCATATTCATGGACAGCGCGTTGAGCCATGATGGTGCCCCGGCGGACGAATTTTCCGGCCTTGATCACCTGGAGGGCGAAACCGTCGTTGCCTTGGCGGACGGAAACGTCATCACCGGGCTTGTCGTCGAAGGGGGCGCAGTTACCCTCCCGCATGAATATTCGAAAGTGCACATAGGCCTCCCGGTAACAGCCGACTTCGAGACGCTAGACGTGGACTACTCGCTGCAGGACGGAACCGGGTTCGGCAGTCTGAAGGTGATAAACGAGGTTGTTCTTTCCCTCGAAAACACCCGGGGGATAAAGGTGGGCCCGGACACGGACAACCTAATCGAGATGAAGGACCGCACGGACGAGGACTACGACGAGGCCACCAACATGATCACCGGGAAGAAAAAGATCCAGCTGCGCCCGGACTGGAACACGAACGGACGCATCCATGTCCGGCAGGACAACCCCCTCCCGGTGACGATATTATCGCACATTCCAGAGGTGGACCCCGGTGAATACTAAGGCATACGTCGATTCAGTCCGCGAAGGGGACGCCGTCCATGTCGCGCTGTTCATGAGGAACTCCGACAAGGCCGAGATCTGGGCCTCCCGCAACGCCATGCCCCTTCAGGCCCTGGAGTATTCCCTGTCCTGTTCCCCCCTCCAATGGACCATCCGCCTTGGCGAGGAGGCGATAGGCCTGTTCGGCGTAGGCGAAGCCCCGGGGTTCCCGGACCGTGGTTCCCCCTGGTTGCTGGCCACCGACAAGCTCGAGGACATACAGACAACATTCCTGAAGCAGAGCAGGGACTACGTCGCGAAGATGAAGGATCGGTATTCTCTGCTTGAAAACTGGGTGGATCGGCGCAACCTTACCAGCATCAAGTGGCTGGAGTGGTGCGGGTTCACTATTTTTAAGCCCGAACCATTCGGAGTTGAAGGCAAGCCCTTCCATAGATTTGAAATGAGGACAGTATAATGTGTGAACCAGTATTGATATTGGCAGGGGCCGGGATGGCCATGACCGCGATAGGGCAATACCAGCAGGGGCAGTCCGCCGCAGCCGCTGCGGAGTACAACGCCCAGATGGGGGAGCTGCAGGCAAGGGATCTTGAGGCCCAGGCCAGGGATGAGAAGGAGCAGCTTGGCCTTCTCTATGCCAGGGAACGGGCTTCAGGGAGGGCGGACACCGCCGCCTCCGGTGTACGGGTAGGCACAGGATCTTCCCTGGATTGGGAAAACGACCTCCTCGAAAACTATATACTCGACCGCGCCCAGATCGACATGAACACCGCGCGCGGGGTGTCCGGTATCAGGAACCAGGGCGTGCTCGACCGGGCCCAGGGACGGGCGTCAAAGCGGGCCGGGGCGATGGGTGCCGGGGGAAGCCTCCTGTCCGGTGCCGGGACCGTGTCCAACATGTGGTATGAACGGAACAACCCAGGGGTGAGATAATGCCTGTTACACCTACAAGGAAGGTGGCACCTAGCGGATCGTTGTCCGCCCCGCGTGCCACGGCGGCAAGTTTTGGTGGATTGGAAGCCCAGGCGCTTTCAGGGGTTGGAGACGCATTCAAGTCCCTCGGACAGGACATCGATGACATCCAGAAGCGCAATGACACCTTCATGGCCCAGAAGGCCTACAACGAAGCGCACGAGTGGGCGTTGAATGGACGGAAAGGTGTTCCGGGTGCAAAGGACATAGAAGGGTACAACGCACTCGCCCAGAGGAACGGGGAGGCTGCAATAGGTTCGTCGACCGCGTACGCAGGGTCCCTGGACCTTATCGCCGCCGACATAACAAAGGACATGACCCCGAGGCAGCAACGCATCTTCATGCAGAACTGGAAGCCGAAGGAGCTATTGTTCAAGCAACGCGCATCCCAGCACGAGCAGGCCCAGATCGAGTCGGCCCAGATCCAGCAGATGCAACTTACCGCGGAGAGCCAGCTGCAGGAGTGGGTAACCACCAGCAGCGACGAATCGCTAAAGTCCGCTGAAAATTCCTTCCGGGCCTACATGAAGCGGAATGGCAGCACCCAGGAATCCATCGATCTCGCATGGGAAAAGACCTTGAAGTCCGCCAACGACCAACGGTTCGACAAGTTTGTGAAGGCGGAGGAGTTCGATGCTGCGGAGATGGTGATCGGCGTGGGTGACGGGGAAGAGCCCTCGGACGACCAGAAGATCAAGCTGCAGATCCTGGATAACGCAAAGATAAGCCAGCAGCGTCGGCTCGAGGCCGAGGCCCACGAACGGACGCGCCGGGGGGATGCACGAATCCAGGAGAAGATTGTCCGATCCGGAGACCCTCTGTACCAGCCCCCTCTCGAAGATTTCATAAACGACTATGGGGACCCGGTCATCGGAAAGGCGATGTATGATAGATATGCGATTGAGCTTGAAGAGATAAAGAAGAAGAACCTTCCTCCCAAGCAGTTGACCCCCGACACATTTGTTTCGGCCATAGACATGGCGACGAACCCAGGTAACTACACCTACACCGAGCGCATGGTGATGGCGTACAACCTCAACAATCTAAAGGCAGATGATCCTGGCGTAGCTTCCCTTCTGTCCCAGATAAACAGCACCTTCACCGAAAAGACCAAGACCCCTTTCCTATCCCCGACAACCCGAAGCCGGAACGGGCACTACCTCCGGATCTTTTCATCCTTCAGCAAGGCCCACTACAAAGGGAGGGACGCCTTCACAAAGGGACCGAACAAGGTGGAGATGAGCACGACAGGAACGGTAACGACCACAGGGGAGGCATCGCTTAAACTTGGAGAGTGGCTGGATTTATACGACCGCACAGTCGAGGCCGCCGAAAAGAAAGGGCTTGACCCTTCCGCCACGGATAAGTTGCTGAACGAAGTGGTGTTCGCGCCTCTCCAGTACATGGCCGACAAGAAGATGACCCGCGAAACAAACAACACTTGGTTGAAGGCAGGGATGGATCGTCTCCAGGGGATGAACAACCAGACGGAAACAAAAACAGAATCGGGAATATTCCTTCCGGAGGGTACGAGCGAGGAAGACCGGATGTGGTTGGAGGGAATGTTGAAATCGGTAAACGAAGGAGCGCAAAGTGGCAGATAACCTAACTCGGGAAAGGCTAGACCTACTCATCAGGAACAGGGATAGCTTTCCGGAAGACAAACGCCAGTTTATCGATGATTTGGCAAAGGCGAACAACACTCCGAAAGTGGACCGCACCAAGGCGTACTACTCCGCCAACAGCTACATGGCAGCGGGGGACACCGCCGGGCTTCACACCGTAATAGAGGATACGCTACGCGAAGTGTCCGGCGTTCCGGATGCGGACATAGGCCGTCTAGCCAAGCTTTCTGGATACAAGGACGCCGAGTCCTTTGTCCCGGTGGCAATGAAATTTCTACAGAACTACGCGAAGGACGAAACCATATCCCAGGAGGAATGGGCCAGGCAGGAAAAGGCCGCGGAGGAACCGGGGTACTGGAGGATGCTCCGCATCGACGCCGCCGGGCAGATCCCCGGAGGGGCAACGCCCGAGCAGGAATCCGAGCGGTTGAAGAAGAAGGCCGTTTCCAAGGTTCGGACCGACCTGTCGATGAAGCACTTCGTGCAGACGACCAACGCGCTCCGCAGGCAGCTTAAGCCTGAAACGACGAACGCCCTTGACTACATCGCCCTTGCCAAGGAGACCGACACCAAGGTTGATGCTTTCATGTCGCTCTCGAAGGAACTTTCCCCGGAGGAATTCGGTGTAGCCTACCAGTACCTGACAATGCACATCCCGCAGATCGACCGGAAAAAATGGAGGTCGTCTTTCATGCGCGGGGTGGACAGCATGGTGAAGGGTGTCGTAACGGCAGTAGAGCTTGAAAACCAGGCGCTAGAATCCGTCTCGAGCCCGCAGGGTCTGTACAGGGCGATACAGCTCGAGGGTGATAAATATTTCGATGGCGACGCTTACCGTAGCGAAGAGGCGAAGGCCGAGCTCCGGGACAGGTTGGTCAAGGAGGAGTATACCCGGCGGACGATGGTTGCGGTCAAGAACATGCCCCCTGTCGTGGGCGCCGTCCACACCCCGGTCGACCGTGCCGAGGTCGAGGCCTCCGTAGATTCGATGATGGAGAAGGCCCCGGCGATGTTCCGCGAGGGTGCCGAAAAGGACCGGGAGTTCCTCGACCGCAAAAGATACTACGACGAATTCAAGCGCAAGGTTGAAAAGACAGGGTTCTTCCTTGGCGACACCTTCAACGAATTCCTTGAGATGGCCCCGCACACCGCGGCGGTCGGGCTGCTCGGGGCAACAGGAAACACCCCGGCTGCCCTAATGCTTTCATACTCGCAGATCCAGCCGGACATGGAGCTCCGGTACAGGCAGGCCGGAATGTCGGCAAAGGGCGCACACCAGTATTCCAAGTTGTTCGCCCCCTTGGCCGTGTCCCTGGACTATGTCGGGGCGATGGCGGCCACCAGCGGGACAGGGTCGATCCTCCGCAAGAAATTCGCCGAAGGGATGAAGAAGGAGATCCTCCCCATAATGGGGATAGTCCTGAAGGAAAAAGGAATCGATTATGTAGAGGAGGTCCTCACCGAGGGTGGGCAGAAGCTCGTCGAGGACATGGTCCTCGTCTATGCCGACCGCTATGCGCACATCAACGGGATCAGCTCCGGCGAGATGGCGGACGAGGTGATCGAGGAGACCCTGGCCGCTGCACGGTCCATGTGGTGGATGACGGCAGGTCCGGCTGCCCGCGACCTTGTCGGTGCAGCCGCCGCAACCTACCTCGAAGGAAAGAACCCGGTACAGTGGTTATGGAACCTTGAATCTGAAATCCAGCAACGGAACATGGAGGCCAGGAAGCGGGTAGGGGAAAGCGACCCCTTCTTCATCGAGGACAAGGATGGGGAGACCTGGGCCGTAAACCCGGAGACCGCGGTACGCTACCTTGGAGCCAGCACCGAGGACGAACGCGCATCGATTGTCCAGGAGGTAATGGAAACCAATCTCGGTATGACGGAGGACCAGGCGTTGCAGGTTCTTGGCGAAATAGAGTCCAACGGCGCCCACTACGCCAAGGAATACACCCAGCGCATAGACGAGATCCTCGCCAACATGGGCGTGCGGGTCGATGAAGATCCAGGCGCCCCGGAGGGCCAACGCCGGAACAAGGGTATCACCACCGCCATCGAGGACGTGATCGACCGCATGCGCAAGAGGTTCGCCTCCGGTAAAAACGTCACCGTAAGGACGCACGGAACGGTAGCCCTCGCGCTCGAGGACCCTGACATCGACGACCAGACAAAGGAGGCGCTCCGGCGCGGGGAACGCATCCAGGCGTTTGAAAGCAACGGGACCGTCGTGTTCATTTCGGAGAACATGGACAGCAGGGGCGAGGCCATCGCGAAATTCGCGCACGAGGTGCTCGCCCACGGAAGCATCAAGGACCTTGGCTCGGACAAATCGATCGACGCCTTCCTGTCCGTGTTGGACCGTGTGGGGATAAGGGCCTCAACGATAAAGAAGGCCTACGAATTTTTCACCGGGATCAGCGGGGTGTACAAGGCCCAGTTCGCCCGGAAGATCGACGGCAGGTATGTCGACGACCAAGGCAACGAGGTATCCGGACCGGACGAGGCCGCCATAGACGAGCGGGCCGTCGCCGACGAGCTTATCGCCCGGATCTCCGAAAAGCTGATGAACGGGGAGACCCTGGACATCCAGGAGAAGAAACTCGCCGAGAAGATGCGCGACTGGTTGTGGAGAAGCATCGGTGCACAGACCGCCGCCGAGTGGACCAACCAGGAGATAGGGACGATCGTGCGGAACCTGATGCGCGGGGACGTTGACTCCGGCAAGGTGCAGGGAGATGCTGGAACACGGTTCACCGTGGCCCCTCCGGTGGAAAGCGACGAGTTCAAGAGTTGGTTCGGTAGCTCTAAGGTTGTGAATGAAGACGGAACGCCGAAGGTCATGTACCACGGGACCGTCGCGGATTTCAGCACGGTAGAAATAGATGACAGATCCCCTGTCTTCTGGGTGGGGGACGTTGACATGGCGTCGAGCTTTGCTCCGTTCGAGGGGGGCTACAGTAAGGGGGAATACAATGCGGAAGGGCAGCAGAACATAATGCCCGTCTACGTCAAAATAGAAAACCCTTATGTAATAGAAGATCAGGGGTTACATCACGAATTTCTCCAAGATCCCGCCGAGATCCAAAAGCTGAAGGATAAGGGGTACGATGGGGTCAGGGTCACCTCGCAGTCCTATGGAATGATGGGCAAGGCTACTACATACGCCGCCTTCTATCCGGAGCAGATCAAGTCGGTCTTCAACCAGGGCACGTTCGATCCCTCCAACCCCGACATACGATACAGTTCCGGCAGGGACCTGTCCGGCAGCATCGGAACCGGGCGCGGGTACACCGACTTCTTCGGGAACTTCCACGAAGCGCAAGGAGACGAATGGTTCTTCCCGCACGGGGAATACGAACCTGCCATAAAGCTCGAGGATGGACCGGAGGAATTCCAACAGGTTCGCGGGAAGCACATGGGGAACTTCGATCTCCATATCGCCACCTCGATCCCCGGGTTCAGCGATCTGCAGGCCATCGTCGGCGACG
>Ga0208019_1000848_pt1 | contig 16612 bp, 27 predicted proteins | sample CB_VirMetaG_5_FD_184540 | JGI IMG/M metagenome (GOLD analysis project Ga0208019, IMG submission 184540) | Freshwater to marine saline gradient viral communities from Chesapeake Bay - CB_1508_1D Viral MetaG (SPAdes) (version 4) | ecosystem: Environmental > Aquatic > Marine > Coastal | place: USA...
ATTTTGGTGCAAAATCTGTCGATAAAAATTCGGAGGAAGAAAAATAAATGTACGGTAATATAATTTCAAATACCGAAATTATTGTTGATGATGACCCTGTAAAATTACAGGAGTTTGAATCTCGTATATCATCAGGTGATAAGATTGAACCGAAGGATTGGATGCCATCGGAATATAGAAAACAATTAATCAGAATGATTGAACAACATGCACATTCTGAAATAATTGGAGCATTACCTGAAGGTACGTGGATAACAAGAGCACCTGGTTTTAGAAGAAAATTAGCATTAATGGCTAAAGTACAAGACGAGGTAGGACATGCTCAATTATTATACTCAGCGGCTGAAACATTAGGTAAACCAAGAGAAGAAATGATTAATGATTTAATCAGTGGGAAATCAAAATATTCTAATGTGTTTAACTATCCTGCAAAGACATGGGCTGACACTGCAGTTATCGGTTGGTTGATTGATGCCGCAGCCATTGTAAACCAACTGGCAAACGCAAAAGGTTCTTACGGACCTTATTGTAGAGCTTTAGAGAGAATCTGTTATGAAGAAAGTTTTCATTTAAAACAAGGGCATGATAATTCCGTGTTTTTGGCAACAGGAACTCCTAAACAAAGAGAAATGGTTCAAGACGCATTGAACAGATGGTGGAAACCCGTAATACACTTTTTTGGTCCACCTGATTCGGAATCTGTACACTCCGAAAAACTAATAAAGTGGAAGGTTAAGATGATGAGTAACGACCAAATGAGATTTAGTTTTTTTGATATGTATGTTCCCAAAATATTGGAATTGGGTCTTACCATTCCTGATAAAGAATTAAAGAGAAACGAGGACGGAACTTGGAGTTATTCAGACCCTGATTGGGAAGAGTTTAAACGAGTAATAAAAGGTGACGGTCCCTGTAATAAAGAAAGATTGGCTGTTAGAAGAATGGCAGAAGAAAGAGGTAGATGGGTTAGACAAGCACTACTTGATAAAAATTCAAAATACGTAACACCTTTAGCATGATGGAAATTTTTACAATCACAGAGAGAGCATCCACGAAGATTAAAGAACTAATGTCTGAGGACTCAAAAATAACACCTGAACATTTTTTACGTGTTGGTGTCAAAGGAGGGGGTTGTTCAGGATTATCGTATGATTTAGGTTTTGACAATAAAGAGGAAGAAGGTGATAATATCTTTGAAACAAGTGGTATTAAGGTCCACATAGATAAAAAATCATACCTATATCTTTTTGGAACAGAATTAAATTATTCAGATGGTTTAAACGGTAAAGGGTTTGAATTTATTAATCCCAACGCATCAAGAACTTGTGGATGTGGTGAAAGTTTTTCAATCTAATTGATTTTTAAAAAATTAACAACTATACTATTAAAAAAACAAAATATGGATAAAATTAAAAAATACTTCGAATTTTCAGGAACTATTAGTGGAACTAATTATTTCCTACGTAACCTCTTATCATCGTTTGTAGCATTCTTTGCTGGATATATGATTGGATACGGTATTGGTGGAGGACAAACAGGTCTTACTACTTTAGGTCTTTTAATAATTGCACCCACATTGTGGTTCAGTGTGACAACAATCTACAAAAGAGCTAACGCATTGTTTCCTGAAAATTCAACTGTATGGACAGTTGGTATTTTAGTGTTACAGATTCTTAATCAATCATTCAAAGGAGAACCTTTGGGTGGTATCCTCACATTAGCAGTTTTGATTATTGGGATTATATTTATTTTTTCAAATTCAAAGATTGAAAATCACGAAGGTTAATATATATTTGTAGTAACAAAACGGAGGTTTGGCAGAGCGGTCGAATGCGACAGTCTTGAAAACTGTTTTAGGTGAGAGCCTAACCGGGGTTCGAATCCCTGAGCCTCCGCCAAAGGGGACGTAAGTCCCCTTTTTTTTTGGAGAGGTGCCTGAGTGGCCGAAAGGAGCAGTTTGCTAAACTGTCGTACCCCTAAAAGGGTACCCGGGGTTCGAATCCCCGTCTCTCCGCTGAGTTGTCTTTTTAAATTTAATTTTATATCTTTATATCACAAAAAAAATTTAACAATGAATATTACAAAAGATTTCGAGAAGTACGCGATGAGTGATTATGGAGTTTCATCTCTAAACATGCACTATTTTAAAAATCAATTAGAAGACTCTCTAACACCTTATATTTTAGAGGAAAGGGAGATGAGAGCAACACAGATGGATATCTTCTCTCGTTTGATGAGAGACCGTTTGTTGTGGGTTGCTGGTGGTGTAAATGACCATATGTCTACTATTGTTCAAGCACAGTTGATGTATTTGGACTCGGTAGATAACATGACTATCACCATGCACATTGATAGTCCTGGTGGGTCTGTAAAGTCAGGATTGTCTATGGTGGACGTAATGCAGTATATTAAGTCAGATATTGCAACCGTTAACACAGGTATGGCAGCTTCGATGGGTTCTGTATTGTTGGGTGCTGGAACCAAAGGTAAACGTTCTTCACTTCGTTTTTCTAAAACAATGTTACACCAAACATCAGGGGGTGCTGGTGGAAACATTCAAGATGCACGTATTAACTTTATCGAGTGGGAAAAAACAAACAAGATTTTGTTTGAACTTCTTGGTGAGTTTTGTGGTAAGAGTGCTGAACAGGTTACTGAAGATGCTTCACGTGACTTTTGGTTGTCAGCAGACGAGGCTGTAGAATATGGGATTATCGATGAGGTAATTCGAAGTAAGAAGTAATATGTAAAAAATACATATTCCTTTTAACCCTCACCGAAAGGTGGGGGTTTTTTATTCGTCTATCAAAGAATAAATCTTAGATAACTTTCTCAACATTCTATCACCTGTTCTATTAAGTTCAGTTTGAAGGTTGTAATAGAATTGTATGGGTTCCTCTTTATATTTTGATATCTTATTAAAAAACTTATCTAACTCTTTTGTTTTATCTTCATCAAAACCAAAAATTTGTTCATAGGCGTTGTCTGTAATAGTATGGATGTAAGTATCCATTTGGTTAGTTGATAGAGTTATATAAATGATACTTAAAAACTCTTCAATAATTTCATCTTCAGACATATTACTGTAATCAATTTGGGCTTGTTCTAATACTTTTTGAATCTTGGGTATATAATTTTTTAATTCTGTAATAAAATCATTTATATTGAAATGTCTAATTTCCTGTATTGATTGATATTCATTTTTAATAAAATCTCTAAATTCCTTTCTTGTAACTCTACCTATTTTTACTTTCGCAGCCAACTCTGATGGTCGTACTAAATTTTCTATGTTTGTAAAATAATATAAATCAAACATCAAACGCTTTACTGGTTTTATATTAATATCCATCATCGTCCTAACCGCACTATAAAAAGCCCTGTCATCTATATTACCTGTAGGTTTTTTATAGTCGTCATATTCGTGTTTTAATTCATGAGTTAATGAAGATACTGTATTAACTCTACTTTTATTTATATAATCGATAACACCTTGCTCAGTCCAATCTTTAGGAACTGCTAAACTCATCTGTAAAACTGTTTTACCTTGTTTATCCACACTAAGTAAAATTGTTTTTTTACCCCTCTTACCTTTTGAATATTCTGACCTGACACCCATTTCTGCAAAGTCATAAAAATCAAGATTTTCTACAGGATAAATTTCTATCGTAACGTCAACTTCACTAATATCCATATCACCTATTTTATAAGGTTCTTTTGGTTCAATCACAAAATTATATTCTGTAATATTTGTATCAATAACTTGTTTTAATTCTGATTTTATATCTTCATATAGTCTTACTGCAGAATCTATAATATTTTCAGGAACACCAACAACTTCGTTTATTGATTTTCTAATTAAATTTCTCATTAATATGAATATTTACTATAAATACTATCAAATTATCATTTAATTTATGGAAAAAACAACAGTTTCAGTAAAAAGACACATATTAAAAACTATTACATGGAGAATGGTTGGAACTATCGATACTATCTTGTTAGGTTGGTTAGTTTCGGGTGACCCACTAATCGGAATTACCATCGGTTCATTTGAAGTAATCACCAAGATGATTTTGTATTTTTTACACGAAAGAATATGGTATAAATTAGACTTTGGTGTTGAAAGAGATGAAAATGTTGATAAGTAATATATTTATTTAGTATAAATAAGTATAATTTATGGATTTTAGTGTAATATTACAAGCCTTGTTAACCTCAGTAACCTCTGTGATAGTCGCACTTATAGGTGCAGGGTATTTTAAAAAATATAGTGACTCAAAAAAAGAAACGTATTCTAAATCAAAATTAATGGAGCAAATTAAAAAAGATGAAATAGTTCATTTAGCTCTTAGAGATTTAAGAAGAAAATACAATAGTGACCGAATTTACATTTGGCAATTTCATAATGGAGGAAACTTTTATACCTCATCACCAATGCAAAAAACATCAGTAACCTATGAAAGATGTTCTGATGGTTTAGAAAGAAAATCGGAAAAATTTCAAAATACAATAATTTCAAACATAACTTCCTACATTAAAGATGTGATTAACTTAGATATGTATTTTACAGACATAAAAGAGATGGATGATATTGCAATACGCTCTATTTGTCAATCTTATGGTACACAATCACACGCAGCATCTCCAATTTTTGACGATAAAGAACACTTAGTTGGTATTTTGTCGTTGGATTGGGTATTCAGTGACATACCTGAAGAATTTATCACAAATGATGAGTTTAATACACATATGATGGAGGAATTAATGAAAGAAGCCAAAGGATTATCTAACTACATATAATGAATTTGAAACAGGTAATAAAAAAAGTTTTAGATGAGCAAGTATGGGCGTTAAATCAAACACCCGATACTGAATTACCTAGTGATGTAAAACCAGCAAAATTTACACCTACCCAACCAAAAAAAGATTCTGAGTCAACAACAGAACAAATAGAAATTGGTTGGACAAATCCAGACCAAGATATTATTGATTTACTTGGTTGTGACGAAGCCGTAAAGTATTATAAAAATTTAGGTTTTCAACTTGAAGGGACGTGTCCTAACTTTAAAATGTCGGGGTGGGGATTACCCTTACCAAAACAATTTATTAAACCACCTGGTGATACTTTAAAATATGGTGCGGTTCGTCCTGTAGGTTGTACTTCGAACTGTAGAGACCACGAGGGTGTTGATTATCAAGCACCTAATGGTACATCTGTATATGCAACTAAAGGTGGTAAAGTGACTGATTCACACATGTTAACACAACAAGAAATAGCAGCAGGTAACCATTGTGGTCCAGGTCAATTAATAATACAATCAGGACCTTATACCATCATACATTGTCATTTATCTAAATTAGATGTAAGTAAAGGACAAGATGTTGTTGCTGGTCAAAAAATTGGTGAAGTAGGTGAACGTCATTTACATATTGAAATAGATAAGAGTGGTGACAGAAAAGGTTTTGATAATTGGACTGAAATATATAGTAAGTTAGTTTAATTGACATTTATTTATTCTTGTATTATTTTTCATCTATGAAATTTACCATAGATACAAAAGAAAAAACAATCTATTTTAGAGATTCTTTTACCAAAGAAGATATTGAGTACCTAATATCTGTTTTAGATATTGAAGGTATTGAATCATGGAAAATTTCTATGGAACAAACTCCAACTGTTACTTACCCACAATACACACCAAACACAATTCCTTTACCTTATTACCCTAATAACCCTAATGAATTTATAACTTATTGTTCTACAAACACAGGAGGTATTGATTTAACTATTGGTGAATATATTTATGGTATAGGAGATTTTACACCAAATGAGTAAGTTAGAACAATTTGTTTCCGTAGTACATTCATTAGATGGATTGGCCGATGCCTATCGTGAAATGAGACTTTATATGAAAAATAAAGGTTATACTAATCAAGAAATTGAAAGAATGTATTCAATACCTTATGAATTGATGACTTTAAGATATAAAGTTCAAGATGAAATGAATGATTTTAAAAATTCAGCAAGAAATTATGGATTTAAAGATGATGTTGAACTATTCAAAATGATGTCTTCTGTAATTGAACCCATAGATAGGGAAATTCCCTTAGATGATTAATCCACTTCTTTAGTATATCTAAGACCTCTATCAAACGGTTCTAATCTATTTGCATAATCTTCAACTTTACCTAAAGCCTCAACATAAGAATCGTCATTATCAATACTACTACCAAATCTATCATAGATTTCATTTTCGTTCACATCTGACGGTCCATAAGTGGGTGTTATAAGTAGAAAACTTCCTTTGATTTCCTCATCATCAAGAATTTCAAATATTTCACTTTCTTGTAAATAACCATCTGTTTCATATAACTCTTCAAGTTTCCTATATACTTCAGGGTCTCTGAAAACCCAAATAGAAACACTTCTTTCAAAGAATTCGTCTGAAGTATCAATTTCACCTTCACCATCACAAGCGCTACATTCTTGTGTACCATCACCATCACAATAATCACAAGGAACATTACCTCTACCGTAACATTCATCACATTCTATAGTACCGTCAATATCTTCTAATTCTCCACTACCATCACAATAATTACACTCTACCATTCCTTCACCATCACATTCACCACATTCATTATCACCATTACCGTTACATTCATCACAGGATTCCTTATGGTAGTCTTTATACCCCAAAGTTACAATAATAGTGAAGAATAATTCATCGGTCTGAGCTCGAGCGATAGCTAATTCTGTGTCCATACCTTGATATAGGTTAAAAACTGCAAATCCAATCTTTAGTATATCCAAAGCATTTAATTTACTCAACATTTTTCCAAGATATGGTGACTGAATCATTCTACTCACAATAAAACTAACACCAGGTTTATCACCTTCTTGTGATTTTAACTCCATGTCTATGAGTTTTTTGACTAGTAGTACGTATTTCTTTAGTTCCATATGGTTTTAGAATATCTTATTTATAAATACACTTATATTTATATTTAACAATATTAGTCTATGTCGTCAAATAAAAAAATAACAATTAAAGAAGATATGATGCCAAGAACCGCACCAATAAAAACTGATGCGTTGTTAAAAATCATACAATATACTATTAATAACAATTCCACAGACGTGGATTTTAATAGTGTCCAACCAAATGATAATTTTATTAATTCATTAGAGGATAATTTTAAATTAGTTGGGATTAAAAACTCATTTGAAAACTTTGATTACGTATATGCATTTATTAAAGAAAATGCGAATTTAATAAATGATGGTAATTTTAATAGTTCTGATTATGTAATCCCACAAAAGAAAAAATATGAGTGTCTTGGTCGAGAAATTTATACGGCAAGAAAAGGTGACTCATATAGTCGTACAGAAGAAATGTATTCTAAAGAATTTTTAGAGAATGCACTCAAAGAAGGTGAGATTGAAATTTGGGGCGGAAAACTTTTAAATGAAGAGATTTATGATACTTGGGATACTGAAGTTGAAGTAGATAGTATTGAGGAAGTTCCCTTTAAAAAGGATACTGTAAAGGAAGATGTCGATTTAGACACATATGAAGCACCATTCACATCTGAAGATTTTATGAACTATGTGGAATCTGAGTGGGATTTGGAAATGTTGAACCTAATGTCGTCAATTATTGACAAAAGGAAGGAATTTCTTAAACAAGTTATCGCAAAAGCAGAGCCAAGAACAGTTGTCAAGGGATTTAGAAAATTTGACGAGTCAAAAAGTGGTGAAATTATCGATTCACTACGTATTTTACAAGAAATTTTAGATAAAAAGTAGTTTTTACTTAAAAAATAAAGGGAGATGGTAGCGAACCTCTCCCTTTTTCGTTACCATAACTGATAACGGCCCTAAGTACCCATTTAAGGGAATATTTTTCTATTTTTGTGAATAAACACACTCACAAGAGGTACAAGAACACCCTTCTGTAAGACATTTTTCACTACATGTACAATTTTCCTGTTTCATAACTTGTTTTTACTATAAATATCTATTATTTTAAGTAAAAAGACAGATAAAATGAAAGATTATACAATCGCACTGATTGCACATGACGGAAAAAAGGCAGATATCGTTTCTTTTGTGATGAAAAGACTCGATTTCTTCAATTCTGAACACATAAAACTATACGGAACAGGTACTACCAGCTCAAAAATCAGAAATGCGGGTGTAAATAAAATAGTTTCGTTAGAAAGTGGTCCATTAGGGGGTGATGCACAGATAGCATCCCGTATTGTTGAGGGACAAATCGATGCTGTTATCTTTTTTAGAGACCCATTAGACAAACACCCACACGAACCTGACGTAAATATGTTACTTAGACTCTGTGATGTCCATAATATTCCTCTTGCAACGAACTATTACTCAGCTAAAATTTTAGTTTCTTATCTACGTAATAAAATAGATAAGAAAAATATAAAAAACTTAGGTATTTACGACACTGATACTGACTAAAATACCCCGTTTTTAAGTTATTTAAGACACTTAAACAAAAAAGTGGACCATCCACCCATAAAATACCTAAAACTCCCTTAAAAATGGAAGAAAAAGACCTTTATGTTTGTGAATATTGTGGTTATTCCACCTATTCTGTATCGGAAGAATACCTTGTTGGTGTAAATCATTTGGTTTGTTTGTTAGAAAGTACCTCTGAGTCGTCAACAACCCTAAAATGAGAGTTCTCACAACTGTCACAAACCACCTTTGTACGTAATTTTCCGTCAGGTGACATATTTTTAATGTACTCACCAGGGTGTTTGTCATAAAAATGACCCCCACAAGAGTTACAAATAATACCGTTATATTTTTTAGGAGATAAATCATTGTTCATTTTAAACTTTTTTAAAGTTTATGAACATAAAAAATTAGGACACTTCGATAACTAACTTCTTTATAGGAAAGTATATTTCCATTTCTTGTTTTAGGTTGTGTATTTTTTTCATCCAATCCCTTATTTCATCTATTTCTTTTTGGTCTGTCATCCATGCGTTTATTTTAGAACCAAGTTCATATAAAAAGATTGGAAAATCGATGTGTAGTTTTTCTTTATATTCTTCGGATAAGTAAAATGTAATAACGAAGCTATTGAACGAATCAAATTCATCATTATTAACCGTAAAACCTACAATAAAGTGAGGTTTTCGTGGTCCAATCATAGAGGTGAAATCTCTAACTAATTCAGGTGCTACAACATTCTTACCCATGAATATAAATATCAAAAAAAAAATTTAAGAACTTTTTTTGATTTTTGGTGAACTTTTTTAAAGTTGCATATAGTTACTAGTACTAGCATCTAGTATACTAGTTATTACTAGATTATTAATATTTTTTATATTAATTTATTATATATTATTTCTGTAATACTGGGCAATTTTTTTCACAAAAAAAACACCACGAAGTGGTGTTGTAAACTCAAAGATTTTTAATTAAAACATACCTAATGAAGTAGGTGGAGATTTTTTAGGATAGACATTAACAAGTCTTTCACCTAACTCTGATTGTTTTGGTTCCTTAACGAACTTTATATTTGCATTTAAAATTGTAAAAATGTTAGGAAAAAAAGATTCAATATGTTCACGAATGGTTTGTTTAATATTTGCTTGAGTCAAAACTGAAATATAACTATTAACACCCACAACAAATTCAGGGTAGTCTTTATTTGTGTGTTTGTTATGTTCAAATTTTGTTAGTGTAATATTATCCACCATAGAGTATTCATCTTTAACTCTATCGGATAACATCATAACCGTAAACATCTTCAGTTTTTCCTGAAGATTTTTTAAATCTTTTTCACTTCTCATTTCTTTTTGCAATAAACCATAAAATAGAACCTACTAAGACTAAAACCAAAAAAACTTTAAATAGTGCCATATTTATATAAATATAAAAAACATTAAGATTATGCCAGAACAATACGGAATTTACGACAACAGAAAATTTATGATATTTAACGTATCAGAATTGAATCAAATTGATTTTAATCATGTTCTTGAAACATCCGCAGAAACTGTAAGAAAATCTGTTAATGAAACAAAGACTTTCGTGAAGTGGGATGATGCGATGCCTGATTGTGTTTTAAACCTTACAACAAAGGAAGGTCCATACACTTATGAAGAAATATTAGCAATATTGGCCGGTCCTGAATGGACTGACCCAAATCCACCTGAAGGGATGGTTTAATTATCCTCTTCGTCTTTAAATTTTTCTTTTTGAATCTGATTAACTATATAACCAGCGATAGCAAATTCAACACCCGCCCATAATACAATGTCAGAGGCTGTCATCGTGTTATTGTTATTGATTAAGAAGTATATCATCCCCCATTGTCCAACAATAAAGGCAATACCTGATTCGATTCTCTTTTTAGAAAAGTATGAAGATTTACCACTATAAAGTGCGGTAAGTTCTTTAATAATCCATTTTATATTAGTCCAACCAAAAAATAATTTTTTCATATCTATAAATATCAGAAAGGATTAGAAACGGGTTTTGTGTAGTGAATCACTCGATTACCGTTATCAGTAACGGTATAGTTAGAGTTAGGGAATATGATGAATCCCTTACCATTAGAATAGACAATATAATCCAATTCCTTTTTGTTCTTATACCAATCTCTCATCCCATAAGTTTTTACTTCGATACCCTTATCACCTTTATATGTTTTTGATGCAGGTTTAATCTGAAATGACTTACCGTTAATTGACAAATCGATAGATTGTACTCTATCTTTTATTGAACCCAAACAATATCTAACAATATCCTCATCGTTAACACCAAACTTTTGTTTCATAAGTTCAACCACAGAATCTTCCAATTCCCAACCTTTTTCAAAAGATTGTAAATTACGTTTTATTAGATTTTGTAATATTGGACTGTTCTCACCAAAAAGTCTTTCACCATTTTCAGATATCCACATATTAAAATCCTCCACAGATTCTTGTCGACCATCTTTTTTGTATTCGTCCAATAGTATTTTTATAACACCAGGGTTGGTGTCAAAGAAATTAAGTATCGACCATCTCTCACCTTCTATTGCGGGGAAGATATCAATTATACCATCAAGAGTTTGACAATCACCTTCATTAATTCTTCCCCAATTATTTGGGTACAAATCTTTAAGTGTGTTCAATATTGTTGTCGGGACATTTGACTTTTTTGTTTTTAGATAAGGTACGGTTAAACTTCCTACTGAGGTTTTTGGTTTTTCTAATATATCATACATGAATTCCATGTCCTGTGGGTATGATTGTTTAAAAATATTACCATTAACAAAACCGTTATTTTTAATACGATTATAATTAAAGTCGTCAATATCAAAATTGTATCTTTTGTTGTCTTGAGAAACTAAAATAATGTTTTCAGTCTCTGAACCAAATTTTCCTGTGATAGGTTTTAGTCTATTAAAGTAAATTCTACTTTTACCATAGTTACTCCACGGCTTAATATCATAGAAAGAAAACTCAACTTCTTGAGTGCTTCCATCCATAGATTCTTTAAGTACCTGTGATAATGATTGTAGTAGTTTAAAACCCATTTTACTTTGTGTCTATATTATTAATTATCACACCAACTCCATCCATACCAATAAATTTAAAAATACTTTGTATTTCTTGACGGAGAATGTTTTCAATATTGGGGAGTAACATCTTTAAAATTCCACCTCTTTCTTTTTCTGTAAAAGTTTTCATAATAGATTCTAACATCTCATCTAAATCTATGTCCTTACCATTTACAGATAAATTAGATAAAACAACATTTAATTTTAAGTATGGTCGTGGGTAACCCACACTTATCATTCCCTTAAATTCTATTGGCTCAATTTTGATATTTGCTTTAACGTTTCTTTCTTCATCATCGTTAAAGAAAAATCTATGATTTGAATCTATTTTAAAATTCTTACTTTTTAGTAAATCAAATTTATTACTATGTTTTTCAATAGCATTTTGTTTGACTAATTCTAATTCTTCATGTGTACTTGACATCTGTTAAGGTTTGTAAAAATTAGTTATGTTCTGTTTATCTTCATTGGTTAGTAATTCCCACCAATCTTCAGACTCTATCTCACTTAAGTGAAAACCATTACCTGAATCTATACTACCATCACTATATATTGGATATGTCATTCCTGATGGTATATGTATTGCAGTACCCGTATCTTCAATAATATAAAAATCATCTTCATAGTCCTTTACCATAACATCATCATTAAAATATTGTGGGGGTTCCACATTTGTTAATTCAACTTCTATATGACCTTTAAGACCGATATACTTTGTTAAAGATTCAAGGTTCCATGCTAAATAACGAGGGATAGATAATTTACCATAGGTCCATTCACTGTCTTCTACAAATAAAGTACCTGGTACTGTTTTATCAGTACTTACAGTTATTTTGTAATGACCTATGTCATCATTGATTTCTAAGTCATCTACTTTAAATTTAAATTGCAGACCATAGTAATCATCAGACATTTGATTACCCAATGTGTTAAAAAGTTTTTCTAAAGATATTTTTAACTTATCCTTCATTAAGTATAAATATCTCCGTCAATATGTTTCTGCTAATAATTCTGTGTCTAACGGTACATGAGTCATAAAAACCAATTTTCCATCCTCATAATGTGATGCCACATCACCTAAACCCATGTACTTAAATTCAGATGCAATTTTAGATATATCCTCATCGTTCCAATCACCCCAATAAAGAGTTTTGAACTTAACCACAAAGACTTCATCATGTTTTGTAATTTCAATAACAAAATTACCGACATCAGGGTTTTTGTCGACAACAATATTTTTGATTTTTGTTAAATCATGTATCACTGAGTTTTCAAGAAATAAATTTCACCTTTGTGTCTGATGTATTTTTGTCCCAATTCAATTTCTGGGTTACGTTGTAGAGTCCACGTACTTGTTCCTTCTTCTGTGGTTAATATAATTTTTCTTTCTTCAAATTTTACTGTATCCATATTCGTGATTATAAGAATTTATTATTATAAAGACAATTCTATTTCCAAAAAACCTGTATTAAAACTATAAGTGCTGATAACATCAAACAAAAGGTATTTTTAAGTGTTAGGGGTTCATTCATTACAAAATATGTTAAAAATAATACCACTGACATACCAATAGAAAATTGTATCAATCTTACACTCCATACTGAGGTAACTTCAGAATACAAATGTTGAGCACCCCATATAAACAGATAAGAGGTAGGAATTCCCAATAAAAGTATCAGAACCCATATGTGGTCTTTAAACCATGGCCACTTAATTGTTGCGAATTGTTGAAACCACGCAATAATCTGAGCCAATAGGATAAAGACAATACCAAGTACAAGATTTTTCATTATATTAGTATAGGAAAAATTAAATAACACTCAAGGAGTAATTTAAAAAATATTTGGTAAATAAGTTTTTTATTGTTATATTTGTTATATGAAAAAGATTATAAACATCATACTATTTGTTCTGTTATCCACACCTGTTTTTTCACAAACAGAATTGGATATGTTGGTTCTTAAAAAAATCAATGAACACAGAGTATCTAATGGTCTAAATAAATTACAATTTTTAAGTGTTGGATTTGATGCTGCCGAGCACCACTCTAATTACCTTGCTGAGATTAAGGACGTAAGACACGATGAGGATAACTACGAAACATCTTCACCTACAAAACGATTAGGTTACTATGGTTCAGGTTACACAGGTTTGGTTGGTGAAAACTGTACTGAAATTAGTGATAGAAATAAATCTATCGAATACCAAGCAACTAAAATCTTTAATGATTGGTTAAACTCTTCACGTCATAATAAGATTATGTTGACTAAAAACTTTAAGTACGGTGCAGTATCTTGTGTAAAATATTCAGGTGTTTACAATGATGGTGAAAAATACAAAAGTATTGTAGCCACCTTTATCACATGGAATTAATTATTGACCACTACACGGATTAAAACTTCCAATACTTACTTGTTCACCTGGTGGTACTGTTACTTTGTTAGGGCTATTTATCCATGGTTCTTGAGGACCATAAACAATTCTTTGTTCACCTTTAATATCTTTAACAAACGCACAAACCATTGGTGCTTCTCCGTGATAACCTTCTATAATACCTTCATTGGTTCTTCTTTTTGCTTGTGCACCAATACCTTCCATAGTCATATTAATAGTACCGTTCTGACTATTATTCATAATATCCACAATTTTGTTGTATGGTACTTTAATAGTAGTATATGCACTACCACCAGGACCATTAGGTCCAACATAACCAGGTTCGTTCATACCTAGTTGAAATTTGGGATTATTCTTATAATACATGTGATTATTCATGTTTGATATACCAACAGGTATTCCATTACATTCCACTTCAAATGTTGCATAATCACATTGGTGCTTTGCACTATTTTTTGGCATCTTAATACCATCAACACTAGTAGATGATGTGAAATAACCAACTATAACTGTCAATCCGTCTGCACACTCAATATCTTCACGTATCGGTTCAATTCTCATAGTACCTGTTACTCTAACTTGTTGTCCAGGATTTTTAAACGTAGAAATATCTCTTTTTTCATCAATACAACCACCTGTGTCTAAAATCGCCGTTAATACATTTTCAGGTGTTCCTAAATTTTCTGCGGCACCAAACCCTAATGACTCACTATTGGTTGTAATATAATTTAACATATTAGACCATCTACTTTCGGCATAACCTTGATTTTTTTCCCAATTACTATTACCAGGTCCTGGTAAATTATTATATGGTGGTTGAGATAAAACAGACTCTGACATTTTTTTACCATTATTGTCGTGAGTAGGTTTCAAAGGACCTGCAAGAAAGTTACTAGCAGAACCAATTATAGAATTTACTTCGATTATCTCAAATGTATAATCTTCGTTTTTAATATCTTTAGACTTTAAATCTGCAAAAATTGTACTTTTTAATTTTGATAGAGTATCAGTATAAACTTCCTCACTTGATTTTGCAGTACCAAAATATGATTGTATAGTAAATTTTACGTTTCTTGGTTTACCATATTCGTTGTATTGTACTTTAACTTGAACCTTAGGTTCCACGATGTCATTATTACCGTTACAATTTCCATAAGATTGTGATTCCTGCTCGTTAATAACCTTACTAACGATATTCTCTAAATCGGCTTCTGTTAATTTTATTATGTTTTTTGCCATTACTATAGTATTTTATTATAAATATATTATCAGGAGAAAAAAAATATAGTTATAAAGACCATATTTATAACATATGCCAAACCCAATTAAATATAGTACAGGTTCTGAATCTTTAGCACTGAAGAAAGGTAATTTCTACATCGGTACCGGTGATGTGGGTAAAGGTCCGACATCAACCACAGGATATTACAATGGAATTACACCACCTTCAGGTGGATACACAATATATTTAAACAAGGCGACGGGTGGACCATCTATTTACACATGTGCGAATGACGCTGAGTTAGTAAACCTAACGAATTCGATTGCAGGACAATCGTACACGACAGTAAACGAATGTTTGGTATACTTTACTAGCCAGACTGACAAAGTTGTCTTAAATCGTAATTATGAAGGTATTGTTACTGATGGGCTGGTTTTTAATTTAGATGCTGGATTTACACCATCTTATCCAAAGGATGGAACAACGTGGTATGATGTAAGTCCAAGTGGAAATAATGGAACATTAACTAATAGTCCGACATTTAATAGTAATGATGGAGGAAGTATTGTTTTTGATGGGGTGGATGAATACGTTGTATCAACTTCAACAACTTTTACAGCTAATAATGATTTTACTTATGAAATATGGGTTAAAAGTGACCAATATATTACTAGTAGAGGTATACTCGGGAATAAAGGATATTGGAGTACAGGAGGTCAAGGTGCTGTAATCGGAAACATTTCACAACCCCAAACAATATATGGTTATGTTACAACAAATACAGGACATTTTGATATTAACTCATCTGTTGGTCCCACTTATGGGTGGACTCATGTAATTATGAGACGTTTAAATAACGATTTAAGATTTTTTATAAATGGAACACATCAGGGTTCCACACGAACAATTTCTGGAGCGGTAACGGATGTTAGTGATAAATTTTGGGTAGGTAGATATTCCAACACTCCCGCATCATGGAAAGGTACTATGTCTATAGCTAGAGTCTACAACAGAGGACTAAGCACAACCGAAGTACTACAAAACTACAACGCCCAAAAAGGAAGATTTGGTTTATAATTACCAATCAATACCCGGACCAAACGTTCGATTGTCCACGATATCATTTAAGACAACATTAACACCAGGAAGTAAATTCCCAATATCGTAACTTAGTGTTGTTAAAACGTTGTCAAAATCTTTACGATTACTATTAACATGAATATCCACATATACAAGTGGGGTGGGGTCGGTTTCAGTTCTAACAATTTTAATATCATCGATAGATTCAATCTCGTCCAATTCATCCATCTCACCCAAACCAAAACCTTCAGACTCAACTCTCATATCATTTAAAGAGTCGTTAATATATTTTTGAATGTAGTCCACCATGGATTCATTAATACCCATC
>Ga0208019_1000849_pt1 | contig 16609 bp, 5 predicted proteins | sample CB_VirMetaG_5_FD_184540 | JGI IMG/M metagenome (GOLD analysis project Ga0208019, IMG submission 184540) | Freshwater to marine saline gradient viral communities from Chesapeake Bay - CB_1508_1D Viral MetaG (SPAdes) (version 4) | ecosystem: Environmental > Aquatic > Marine > Coastal | place: USA...
TTCATTTCCAAAACTATCAGTTGTAAAACCAAGAACTATTTCTTTATCACTTACAATAAATTCTTGTGCATAAATGATTGCGGTTGTGCCACCAACTGTGATATTACCATTTACATTTAAGTTATTATTGACTTGTAGGTCATTAGCAACAGTTACATTTCCAGGCAATACTGGACTATCAGGAATAGAAATAACTGGAGTTGACCCTTCTCCCGTGCCTCCAGTAACTGTAATTTGATTAGTTGTCCCACTAATATTTTTTACATAATCACCAAAAGTATCAGTGCCTAATCCAACACTATTTGGTTGAATGGTTGCTGCTAGTGATACATTTCCAGTGCCATCAAAAGCAATTGGAGAAGCAACAACATCTCCTGTGATTTCAAAAGTTCTAGGTGTTTCTAATGATGATGCGGTTGAAGCTGTACCAGTTATTGTACCTGTTATATTTCCTATTAAATCTCCAACAAATCCACCAAGAGAAGTTGTAACGCCAGAAAAATATACATCACCTACAACATCTAATGTTGCTTTAGGTGCTGAAGTATTAATACCGATTTTTTCATCCTTTAGGGTGAAATCATTAGAAAATACTATGCGATTCTTCGCCATTTCTACTTCTCTTTCTTATAGTACTATTTAGATTTGACTACCATCGCGGCTAACTTTAGCCCCATACGAGATGATAACCGTATTGTGTGCATATGTTGGAGTTAACTTCAATCTCGCATTTAAACCACTAATGTCAGCACTATAATCTCCAAGATTTTCTAGATTTGAAATTCCTGCATACTCTACAACATATGCATCAGAAGAAGCTGATCCAACAGACTGTAGAAGAAGAACTTCAGATACTTGGAAACTTTCTATGAGTGAATTTGCAACAGTGAAACTAAATCCAGCACCGACAGAAGAGTCGTATACTGATTTTAGAACAGTATCGTCAATAGTTAAAATCTCACCAACTTCATACCCAGAACCACTATTTGTAATAGATACTGAAGTTACTTTTCCATCAATATATGCATCAGGATTTAATGATACATCATACCCAAAATTAATATAATCAGTTACTGAAGAATCCTTAGTTAATCTAAATGTGGTTGAATTGATAGGATCAATGTAATAGAAAGTTGTTCCACCATAACCAGGACCAGGAAGTAAATCAAATTCTGTTCCGTACCCAACAACACTTGTAAGTGCTGCTCCTGTGAGTGGAGAAATTGATGGACTATCAATTGTAAATGATGGATTTGTTGTATAACCAAGGCCAGTTGTTGCAGTTACTGAATATATTCCAAGACCAACAGTTGTTCCAACACCAGGAGTTGGGATTGTTGCTGTCACTGGCATATCTCCAGTAGTATAACCAAACCCAGAATTAGTAACCTCAACACTTGTAATTAAGATATCAGTAACTGTAGTCACAGCACCGAATCCACCACCTCCAGTAAATCCAATAGATGGTTTGGATGTTCCAAAACCAGAACCTGGACTAATAACATCTATGTTTGCAATTACCATTTCCGTAATAGTGATTGCTGCACCAACACCAGATCCACTATTGATTATGGATACTGTTGGGGGTGTAGTATAACCATATCCAATATTAGTGATATCAATGTCAGTAATTCCACCAGAACCATTCACAGATCCAAGAATAATTGTTGCATCTGTTCCAATGCCACCGACAGGAGTAACAGTAATTGTGGTAACTCCGGTGTTGTATCCTGTCCCTGGAGTGATTTGAATATTTGCATCACTAATACCTAGACCAACTGAAGTGCTTGGAGTTACAGTTGGAATTTGATCATAAGTGACTGTAGGTGGAGAAGTATATGCAGAACCAAAACCAGTAATAGTAAATGTAGAAATACCAAATCCAACATATCCCGTAGCAGTTGATCCAACTCCAACTGGTGTGTTAAATGTAACTGTCGGGACAGTATTTGTTACAATTCCTGCTGTATTGAGAACAACATTTGTAACTTTCATTGAAACATTAGTTACAACTGCGGTGCTTCCAACACCAACACCAGAAACTGGATTTCCAGAAATAATAGGAGAATCAATAATAATGTTTGGAATACTTGTAAATCCTGCTCCTGAGTTTGTAACTTGGATTTCTTTTATTTTCGACTGTTCATAATCAGATAATCCAATGGTAGAACCAAGAGAAACTGAGAATCCAGTAGATATTCCAGAAATGTCTCCAGATGTTGTAAATATTCCCCCAAATGATGCTGTGATTGGAAATTGAAGAGCAGTGACTGTAATATCTGCGGTAGCACCTGTACCAATTCCAGAGGATATTAGTACAACATCATTATATGTCCCTTCAGAATAGTTTGATCCTGATTGTATTCCAGAAACTGCAGAAGTTCCTAAATTTAACTGATTATTTGTAGTAACTTGAAGAGTATATTTTGCACTTCTATATTGAGAGGTTAAAAATGTATCAATTATAGCAGTGTCTGTTGAAGTTGTAGTTACAATTCCTGGAGCATCTACAATACTATTGACAATAATTTGATCAGCACGAATTGTTCCTTCAACATCTAGAGCATATTGTGGTTGGGTTCCAATACCAAGTCTTACTGATGATGGGTTATAGAAAAGACCATCAGAGTCTACATATACACTAGAATTGTCATCTGTTGTTGAGGAAAAACCAACATAATAAAATTGGTCGTTAGAAGCTTCTTTCGTTCCAACTGTTGTCGATGTGGATCCAATTCCCCAAGTTGGAGGATTGGATCCATTTGATACTAAAACCTGACCAGAAATTCCAGAGTTGCCAAGATAGTCATATATTGGACCATAAAATCTGGTAGAAGATCCAATGCTCAAGTCTGTTACGGTAGCAACACCGACAGAAATTGTATTAACTCCTATTGATCCAGAAATTACTACATTTCCAAGAACATCAAGTTTTTGTGATGGATTTGTCGATCCAATTCCAATATTATTATTTCTAAAGACTACTCCCGTTGCACCATCCAAAAATCCAGTGCTTGGATTGTGATATGGTATTTCATATTCATTACCAGGTGCAATTAAATCTGTAACCTGAATTCTAACTGTTGCAACTCCAGTTTGTTCTGCTGCAGATGATCCTACAAAATCAACTGTTACTCCAGCACCAACGAAGTTGAATGTTGTAAAGCTATTGGCAAGACCTACCTGAACATCATTATTAAAAACCGTAAATGATCCGGGAGATAAAGTTCCTACTTGCAATACAGCAGATGGAATCCAATATCTTTTTCCAGTTTCTCCACCAATATTTCCTAAAACATATTGAGTCCCTGGAGGTGCTGGATTTCCTGCAATAGAAGATGGACCAACTAAAGGATCTCCCAAATCTGGTTCTGCTTGTTCCAGACTAAGAAATTCGTAACGATCTGAAGTAATCCCTGTTTGTGGAGTCTTCTTAACTCTTCCGGATACTAGTCTTGCCATTTACTTATTGTTTTGATGTTTCAAGAATGCTTAATACAATATTTAATTCACTATTTCCAGTTGCCTGAATCTTTATAACATCATTAGTTTCAAGAACTAATCTACCATCTGGAACTAAGTTAATGCTATCATTAGGTGGAACATATGCTCCATTAGAAAAATTAAAGTCCGTAGGTGATTCTGTTGAACGAGAATGTGTTGCAGTAACTTGAGATGTTGTATCTGAAGTTACATTTGTGACTTGTGCAATCAAAATAATTGCAGAAACTCCAACTGGACAGGTGTAAATACCAACTGCACTTGTTGTTATTTCTTTTCTGATAGTTTTAAATGTGTTAAGTGCTACTGCTGCCATTGTTTAATTACCCTAGTGCGATAATGAGTGGAGTTACTGTATTTAATAAACTTTGACTAAATGCTCTACCAGAAATAGTACCAGTCAATTGATTAATCGTTACATCATCACCAATTCTAAAGTTGCCTGCTTGATCAGTACTGGTATAAACAACTTCACCACCATTTAGTTTAATGACTTCATTTTCTTGTATTGCAACCCCACCTAGAGCAGGTTTAGCAGTGTTGATATCATTTCCAGAACCAACCCACTCAAAAGAATGAGATGATGTAATTTGAAGACTCAAACGATTTAAATAAACTGTAGTTCCAGCACTTACTGTACTATTTAGATTGTTGTTTAAAACTACTGTCGAAATTCCTGCACTTGGTAAAGTTGCAGATTGAATTGTGTAGTAGATTGGATAGAAGTTGAGTGATGCTGTTGCTGTTGTTCCAGCACCTGTAGGACCTGCAATGGTAATTGTGGGAGAATCTGCAAGATTATATTGACTACCAGTGCTAATAATATCAATAGAAGTGACTCTTCCACTCGAATCAATATTTGAAGAAGCCTCTGCGCGGATACCATTTGGTCCCGTTGGAGAATCAATTGTTACTACTGGTGCCTGAGTATACCCAGAACCGCCATCAGTAATCGAAATACTTTGAACTTCATAATATAACTCACCAAAGTGTAATGTTTGTCCATCATAAGGTCTTAGATTTCCAATTCCAGAAATTTCAACAATTGCTTGTTCTGCACTAGCATCAGTATTAGCAACTCCAGTATATCTGTAAATTGACTTAGTGTTATAATCACCAACACCATCACTGACTAAACCTTTTGTACCGAAGGAAGAGTTGGAGTTTGTAATATCACATTGACCACCAGAACCAGTAAAGATTGCAATATCATCACAAATGGTGAAGATAGAAACTAACTGAGAGTATGCTCCATTAGTAATTGAAACTCCAATACCACCTTGATTATACTGAGTGTAGGAGTCAACACTCATCGTACCAGTTACGCCAATATCATTTTGATCACCTGGTTCTGCATCAAAACCATCTACTTTCATACCAATGCTTCCAGAAACAAAGTTGGTACAGTTTCTAATGTAAGGACCTTGAGTAATAGGTCCAACTCCTGGAGAATATGGTGGGAATACAACACCACCTCCAACAAAGGTGTGAGAAATTCCTGTAGTTCCAAGATTTACTACAAAAGTTGTTCCTGCACCTATAACTTCAGTAACTCTAAAATCATAACCAATATTTTGTGTGGGTAATGTTGTTATTCCAGAAGCATTGAAAGTTAAGTCATGGAGTTTTACAAATTGACCCACTTTTACGACCGCACCGGGGGCAGTGATAGTTGCAATGCCAGTTACATTATCATAAGATGCTGTAGTAATTCCTACTGCACGATTAACTACAATTCCACCTCCAACATAATTGTGTGCAATTGTTGAAATTCCAGTATTAATTACAAATGATCCGTCACTATTAACTGTAGTAACATCAAACTCATAACCATATGTTCCCGATGGGAATGTTTGTGTTGATATTCCTCCACCAGAGTCACAACTGAATGATAAATCTCTTACTTCTACAATGTCTCCAGGTTTAACTGAGAATGTTGGAGCAAGAATAGTTGTTTGACCAGAAGTATTGTCATAAACTGCACTTGTAATTCCTACTACCGAATCAGTTCCGAGGCCTGCATTTGCTGGATATGATGTATTAATTCCCACTCCAAGAGTTGAAAGTCCACTATCCAATATTGTAGTAACAATACCTACACATGAATAGATTGCAGATGTTACATTAGCACAAGATCCAACATCTTGATTAGATCCAGTAGTAGGATCTGCTTGCATTGAAAGATCTTTTACTTGACTATAAGTTGACTGATAGTTTCCGTTCCAAGGAACATTATTGATACATGACCTTGCGATACCTGCAGCATAATTAAGTGCTTCAATTGTTGCTTCTTTTACACTATATCCATTAATATCAGTTCCTGTGATATGTAAAAGACTTCCAGATCCATCAAAATAAGACTTTGCTGCACCAACACACTTAAGATTTCCACCTCTTGTGATATCATGAATAACGGCCTTCATCACATCTTTGATATCATCACTACAATCTGTAGGATTGCCAGTTGGAACTACAAAAGCAGGACTCTTATAATCGGTGCTTGTTAAGTATCCAACAGTTTCTGCTGCAATAAAGTCTAGATTATAACGAATCATTCTTGCTGCATCAAAGAAGCGATCTGTTGCAACACCAGCAAGTGGTTGTAATGACACAATTGATGCACCATTTGTCATGGTGGATCCAACAAAACTTAAATCTGTAATGTGACAACTATTGTTGACATAGAATAAATCTCTATCAGTATATCTTGGTGTTACTATGCAGTTACGAAGTTCAGTTCCTTCTACAGAAACTCTCTTAGAAAGATAAATTGGATTATTTTCTACATATACTCCAGGATAAACTTTAATTGTATCTCCTGGAAATGCAATAGCAGCTGCTGCTTTAATGGATTTCTTAGAATCATTTTCAGTTAGTCCACTATTTGAGTCATTTCCATTTTGAGTTACAAAGATTGTCTTACCAATCGGGAAATAAGAATCGATATTAACAACACCTTTTCCAGAAGACTCAGTATCTGTTAGTCTTACACCAATACCGGCAGTTATTTGAGTGACAATACCAGAAAGGTTAACACCATCACCAAGATAAGTAAGTGCGCTAACGGTATTTGATGTTAGTGTTTCTGCAACTCCTATATTTGTTGCAGATAGGATACCAACTGTTGCAGTTCCAGATACATTAATGTCACCCCCAACATCTAGTTTTGCAGTTGGAACTGTAGACCCAATACCTAGATTTCCTGGTTCTGGAATAAAGACAAATTCTGATTTTGCAATACTAATAGATTGTCTTCCGTCATTTTCAACAAAAGTAGGATAATAAGTTGTAGTGGTACTTATGTTAAAGATTGAAGAAGCAGAGGCAGAAGACCAGTTTGGTGGTAATCCAGGACCTCTAGAAATTAAAAGTTCTCCATCAAGACCAGCATAATATTCTCTTTGAATTGAGAGTGTTACAGGTATTGGAGTACCAAATCTATTATGATCTGGAGAAATTCCAATAGTATTAAATCCGACAGAGGTAACTATCGTTCCAGAATTAATGTCTGTACCAGAAATAACATCTGATAAATCAATACCAGTTGTATCAATACCGCTGATAATAGATCTATCAGTTCCTGATAAAATACCAACTCTTGTTGTTAACTCTCCACCTTGAACATAGACAGAATTTCCAAAAAGAACATTACCTCTAATATCAAGATCATAATTTGGTTGATTTGTCTTAATTCCAACTTGACCATCAGCATCAATAATAAATGATGTAGAATCTGGATTTGTGCTATCTTCTACTTTAAATGCATTTCCAGATCCAGTTTGAGTAATTCTTACTAAATCATCACTAGTAGATCCAGAGAATATACCAATTGTAGAAACATTAAGACTGGTTACAGAAGCAATACCACCAATTACATTGATTGCGGTAGTTGCTATTCCTATAAGACTGCCATAAAAATCAGTAGCAGTGACCGATCCAGATACATTAATATCTACTGCAGTAACAAATCCTAAAGTAGATACTCCAGAAACATAAAGTTGAGTTACAGAACCAATACCGCCAATTACATTGATTGCGGTAGTTGCTAGTCCAGCAGAAACTGCATTTGGTGTAGCCCAAATTGGAGGTAATCCCGGTCCTCCAGAAATTAGAGTTTGTCCTTCAGAACCAGAAAATTTATATCTTAAGAAAGTAAAAGTTGTTGTCGCAACTCCAGAAGAATTTGTATGATTTGGAAGAATTGTTAAAGAACTTGTTCCAATACCAGTAATTCTGGTATCATTCTGAATATAAGTTCCAGTAATATAATCACCAACTAAAAGACCACTGGTGTCAATGCCAGTGATCGTGGTAATTGATGTAACTGATGTAATACCTGTTGTCGATCCAACGCTAGAATTTTCTGTTGGAACATAAATTCCTCCAGTTAATGATACATCGCCATTTACAGATAAAGTATAGTCTGGAGTAGTTGTGCCAATGCCGACTTTTTGATCTTTTGTATAGATCAAATTGTCTGCTACTTCCAGACCATTCTTTACGACAAACGACTTTTTGGTGCTCATTTGCTCTCCTTAGAGGTTCACTATCCCCTCTATTTTTTATTATTTATAATTTTTTCATGTTATATTTAATTGATTCAAATATTGAAATTTAATAATTTTGATGTACCCAAACACCATTAATTACCCAACTTGTACTGGATAAAACTCCATTCCAAAAATGATAAGTTCCTACGTGTTGCCCAGCAGAATTATAGAATAAATATTGTTCATAAACTGGAGTTGGTGGAGGTTGTACTGGCGGCGGCGATATTACCGTTGGTGGTGGTGATGTGGTTATCGGCGGCGGAGGAGGAGGCGGAGGAGGCGGCGGCGGCGGAGGAGGTGGAGGTGGAGGTGGCGCAGATCTGGTAGAAATTCTCCAATCAGCAGAAGTGTTTCCAATAGTCATATTGGTAGAAACAGATGTACTATAAGAAGGAGATGAAGTTAATCTCAATCTAATCTTGTCATTGTTTACTACTTCTATTGGAGCATTATTAAAACTTTTAACAACTGAACCACTTCTTTCCACTTCATAACTTCCATTGGTCAATGTAATTGGAAGATTCGAATTTAAACTCAATCCACTAATTGTAATTTGATTACTATCATGAACTGAACTCAATTGTAGATTAGATTGGTCAGTAAAATCGGTTGGAGTAAATATTATATCTAAATTTTCAACTTCCGTAGAAATAACCCAAGTTGTACTAAATGTTCCAACCTTTATTTCAACTTCTTTTCCAGAGTCAAAAGTTATTGGAGATATTGTTTCCAGATTAATGATACTGCCATTATACACTTCAGTTGATGCTAAAGCAACATTAGAATCAACAGATATTCCACTTAGTTCTCCTCTAATAATATCCACATCAAATTTATAATATGGCTCTAGACCCGTTATAATTGCTTTCGTACTCTTAATGAGAGCATTTGTAATTGTTGGGGCATCTTTTGCGATCTTAAAAGATCCATTTAATCCTGGATTTAATTCTTCTGTTGCACTTCCATTTCTTAAGTATGCACCATCAGATATGAGTGTTGGATGAATGTAACCAGAACCTCCACCCGCACCGATTGATAATTGTGTAAATGGAGAGCATGGAGATCCTGATGGACTGCAAGAAGAAGGATATTTATTAGAACACCCTAAAGATGATCTGGCTGAAGATCCAAATCTTTTTCCTTGAATTTTTGCAAGTTCAACAATTTCGCAGTCAGAAAATCCACATATTCTAGCACTATCTACCGCACTAAGGCCCAAAACTACTCTCTTAGGATCTCCACCAGCAGCAACATCCACAAAGTATCCCAAATCTGCTTCACCATTAATTCTACATTCTGTTAGAGAAATACCTCCTCCACCACCATAATATCCACCACCTCCACCGGCGCCTCCAGCTCCACCTTGAAGAGCAGAACCAGATGATCCATAATAATATCCTCTAACATTGCCACCAACTCCACCAGAATTTTGAGTTCCACCTCCACTTTCATTTGAAGAACCTAACCCATCTTCTCCACCTCCAATTCCACCTGTTGAAGAAGAATCGCCTCCACCTCCACCTCCAGCAATTAGTATAGAATTTTGTTGAGTTACACTATCAATAAAAAGACCAGTATATCCCCCACCACCAGCAACTAATCTTTGTCCTGTAGGATTTCCTCCTCCAGCATATCCACCGCTTATATTAGAACCAGTACCTCCAACTCTTAAAAGATATGGTTGGTCTTTTAAGAATGTGAATTTTCCTTGAGTGGCACCACCAGAACCTCCGCCAGAACCACCCCCACCAGCACCAACTGCATATATGATAGTGTTAAAATCTATATCAGATACTAAAGTATAAGTCCTACCAGATTCGAAATCTGAGTAAGAACCTAGAGAATTAAAGTCTAAAGTAAAATTATCTCCAGCATCACTTGTTACGGAGACAACTCCAAATTCTCCAGGAAGTCCTGAAAGATCATCATTAGAAATATAAAATCTAAAGGAGTCTGGTGTTTGGTCAAGTGTTTTTGTCTGAACGATCCAATCTTGAGTAGTTTTTCCGACAGAAACTATTGGTCGATAAACAGTATTAAAGTCTCCAGAAAAAGGATATACGGGTTCATTTTGAGATGAAAACCTTGGATTAAATTCATCAAATCTAAATCTATCGGCATCAAATGAAGTTTTATCAAAATCTGGAGTTTCATTTGTAGTTAATTTTATAATAATTGACTGATTATTTCTTATTTCTCCAGGTTCAGTTGTAAATCTTAAATTTGGTTCCAAAAAACTATCGAAGGAAGCTTCATATGTTCTATCACTATCAAATGTTGTTGTTTGTCCATTATCAAACACATTCGAATACAAAGAATAAGAATACCCAGAAGTAATAGAAATTGGCAATCTATTTTTTATTCCAGTGACCCTAGCATATCCAGAATAATAAGTTTCTCCTGGAATTGCATTTAAAATATCTGGCCAATCAAAAAAATCTGGATAATCGACTATAAAAGATCGATATGCGTATTCTGATGCATTTCCATATCCACCAAGTATTGGCATATTTCTTTAATTATGCGTATTGTGATTGGGAAGCAAGAACCGTAAATGCTTGATTTGCGGTTTTAATAATCACATAAGTATAACTATCTATACTATTTGTATTTCCATTTGTTGGTGCCAAACCACCGTACCATCTAGGAGTTATTGAGGTTCCATCGATCTTTACTTCATTATTATAGTAAGATGATGCTCCATTTGTTGCCAAAAATGCTACTGTAATAGAGTCTCCAACATCCAATAGTTCATTTAAAGTAGTTCCATCAGAATAACCAGTAAAGTTCAAAGTCCAATTTTGCGAAACATTGCTCGTATAATAATAAACATTATTATCACCAAGATAAATGTCAATGTCAATTGCATTACCACCACCATCAAGTAAAGGCCAGTCATCAGTTACTATAGTTGCCTTTTCAATGATTTCAGTAACATTCAATAATCCATCAATATAAGTTTTTCCTTGTATTTTTACTTTAATATCAGAAGCAAATCTGCTAGTTCCAATACCAACATTATTCAGATAATACGCAGTATTGATTCCTGCGCCACCAAAAGGATCAACTTCCGACCAAACAGAATCTAAGCTAGATAGATTGCTACCGTCACCATAGAAAGTTCCAGTCCAAATTCCAACATAATGACCATCACTATTTTGAATTGGTCCAAACTTTCTCCAAGCATTATTTGAAGTGTAGACCCAACCAAGATATCCACCATCATCTGGCCTTGAATAATACTCCACATCTCCATTATTTGCAGAAGTAGAAGGTGTCGAAATTCCTACAGTATACTTTCTAGAAATTGTAGCATTCCCTTGAAGATATAAAGAGTTTCCTTCAATTCCACGATCAGAATTTGAAGTAATTTTATCATTAAAGACTACTGGACCATTAAATTCAGAGACATTATTTCCTCCTTTACCACCTTCAACTTTAATTGATCTTGTAACATTTACATTTTCTGTATTTGTAATATTAATTGCTGCTGCAGTTCCAGTTTCGACGAAAATTTCTTCACCACGAACAGAAGGAACTGGAGCATCAAATACATCTTCTTGTCCAGTTGCAGAACTTACTCTCTTATTACCAATATAAAAATCACCATCATTATTCATTCCAGTGTAGACATTGATACCACCATCTGATTTGAATGATTGCGATAGCAATTCTTCCTGTTCACTGATTTGTCTATCTTGACGATCTGGGAAAGCATTGGAGTAGTTTCCAGGCCCAAATCCAACATATTCGAAAGTGTGACCTGATGCACGAAGAATTGAATGTCTACGGAATTCAATTGGATATGGATGGATTTTTCTTATAACTGAACCAGATAAATGAGAAGTACTGCGAGTTCCAAGTAATCCCCTGAAAACTGAAACTGGATTTCCATCAACAGTTTCACGAATTCTCATAATTTCGTCGTCAATTTGAACATAATCACCAATCTTAATTCCTGTAGAATCAATAGAAGATATAGAAATTGATGTTGCAGTAGTTGTAATTCCGGCACTTATTGTAGAACTAACTCCACCATACTGCTCTACTAATCTTTGTTCTTCTCTTCCTGTATTATTTCCATTCTTAGAAGTATATCCTTCTGGATGAAGAATAATAGTTCCAGTTGTTGTTGGAATTGAAGTCGAAATTCCAATATCCAAATTCAAGGAAGTAAGTGAATTTACTTTTGTTACTAAGAAACTTCCATTATATAAAGAACTATTTGCTCCCGATACTTTGATTTTATCCTGAGCAGAAAAACCGTGAGCAGTGCCGAATGTTACTGTTGCAATTCCCGAAACATTATTGTAACTAAATGATGACGCTGTAATAGATTTTCCTGTCAAATATGCATAAGAATTTGTTGTTGCCGTTATACCAATGCCAGTTATTGCTGGCGATGTGACTGAACCCGCAGAAGCAACTTGTACAGATCTTGTACTCGTAATTCCAGTGATTCTATACAGATCATTATATTGTTTATAATTTTCTTTGCTTATTCTCGTAAGTTTAATAACTTCATTGGTATGATCATAAATTGATGTAACTGTAACTGTTGCTGGTACATGGCTATTCGTAATTGCAACCCCAACAACAGTGAGTGAATCTCCAACCTGATATGCACTACCACCATCCATTATTTCAATGGCAGTGAGTTCACCTGAGGAGTTAATTTGAATTACTGCAGATGCACCTTCACCAGAACCACCAATTAACTGTGCATTATAGAGAGTTTCCGGACCAACATTTGAACCATATCCAAATCCATCATTTGTAATGGAAAGATTTGTGATTGGATTCAATCCGTGATCTATGCTAGTGTAGAATGTATGAGCAGTCCCAGTTAGAGTGCTAATAATATCAGTCAGTCCAAATCCAACTCTATTTTCATATAAGAAACTTTCAAGAGTTTCTTTTGTGATGCTCTTTTGTGGATCATTAATCACTACCTGACCAATTGGATCTGGAAGAGCATAACTTTGAGTGGTATCAGGGTCAGAAACTACATTGTCTCGATCCAGTTGTGGATAAAGATATTGAACTGGTTGAGATAGTCTTAAATCTTGAAATGGTGCTATTGTAGGACTATTGGAAGAATTAATGACTGAAATATGATAGATTCCATCTTGTTGCTCTTGGGCATATTCTTGAACCTGCTCTGTTCTATAGACGACATAAGTTCCGGGAAGTTTTTTTCGATTAAAATATGGAAGTGATGTATTTCTGACAGAAGTATTATCTAAGAAAGTTCCAGGATCATTTGTTAGTGAATATGAAAATTCTCTTCTACTTGGAATTGAAGTTACTGTATATGTTCCATTATAACCAGAAGTAGACAATCCAGTGACATTATTTGAACTTAAAACATTGACAATCTGCACTTGAGATCCAACAGAAAGATAATGTGGAAGTTCAGTTTGAATTGTTGCGACAGATCCTACCCCTACCCAGGATGCATTTGAAATGAATCTAGTATTCTTGAGTTCTGTGGAATTTGTTAATGTCTTTGTTGAATTATCAGGACTATATTGATAATCGATTTCACTATCATTTAATGGTAAAGTAGTGGAATCTTGAATAATAAATCCATCAAGAGGTGGTCTTGCCTTGATTGAAGTATCTCTTGGAACTACATAGCGGAACTTATAAAGAGTATCTTCATAATTACGATTGTCTGGTGTTCTGAAAATGTATGTTCTCGAACTTGCATTAATTCCAGAACTTAGTATTGCATTATAAATTGCATTGCCAGAATTTACATTTAGATACCACTGCTCGTTAGTGGTATCCCATTGGATTGGATGTCCAATGTCACCAGAAGATTTGTCTGAGACTCTACTTACAATCTTAAGATTTGCAGTTTTTTGAGTTAAAATATCAATTGCAAAGGCATCAAGACTTCCATTTTCGGCATCATTGAGCGAAGATGCAAGACGAACCTGAGTACTCCCAATTCCTGCAGTGGCATTAGTAATTACATAGTAAACAGAATTGTGATTTAGTCCATCAGGAATTTCTCCAGTATCACTGATAATTCTTACGGCTTCTCCATTAATCAAATCGTGTGGTGTAGTTAATGTAATTGTATTTGCTGATATATTATTGGTTACTCCATTTGCAAGTTTTGCAACATCGTATTCTTTCTGATATGTAATTTCATCAGATCCTTCCATCACAATTGCTGCGGAATATGTTGTCGATATTCCAGCACTAGATAGAATTAGATTCAATTGGTCATTTTGTTTTGCACCAATTCTATATCCATCAATGACACTGATTGGTCGATCATTTTCGTTAGTTTGATTATAAAGATAAAGTCTAGAATCATTACCAACACTAACAGTTTTGGCAACATCAATCGAATCAAATTCAATTGTGATTTCTGGTGTTGTAATTTCTTTTGGTGGTACAATATGACTGATATATCCTAAATCATCACGAATGAATTTATCGTCTCTAAATCCTTTGGATAATAATGCTTTTGCTCCAAAGTTTGAGTTGGAGTTGGTGATGGACATATCACCACCACTATCCGCTTCGAAGTGTTGTGCATATCCAATCGCAAAGATAGATACACACTGAATAAATGCATTATTGCTTGCTTTAATATGATAAGACTCATATGATGGTTTATATCTAGCAAGTGAATCTGAGTATATATTTACTACATTTGTGGAATCAATATATTTTCCAGTTGATGGATCATACTTTACAAATGCATTATTGTCTTTCTGGAGAGAAATTCCAGTATATTGCGCAACCACCATGCTCTTGAATCCAGATACAGAATTTCCATCAGCATGAAGGCCACATAATCCATATACTGATCTCAACGAACAATTAAAGATATATGGAGATGCTGAAGTAACAGTATCAACAACAATATTCAGTGTTCCTTGACCAATAACAGAATTAACGCCAGTTGGTGGTGGATTTGATGTTGCGTATTTAATTTCTGTGTCACTTACAACTTCTTTGACAACATATTGACCATTAAATGTACTGATGCCAACACTATTGATACGAATTGGTGTATCAACACCAAGTCCAGTGACTTCTTGTGCTAGTGTTACTGTGATTTCAGTTCTATCTCCACCACCTATTCCATCACCTGCACGAATACTGGAAATTCCAACTTCTTCACCACGAGATCCAACAATACGATATTCATCAATTTTAGATTCAATATCAACTACTGATGGGTAATCTGGAGAGATTGGTCTTCCACTTGAATTACCATAAGCAAGACCAATCTTTTCATAGTAAATGTCTAGATCAGTTCTATCTGTAGAATAAGTATTGAATGCATCATTGATTTCTACTGCATTTGCACCATCTGCATATTCAAATGCAGTGAGTTTATTGTGCGAAAAGTTTGGAACAAATGTGTTGTTTGTATAATCTTTATAGCAGACTCCATTTGGATTTGCATCAAAAATTGACATCTGCCAAAGATAGCAAGCACCAGTCAATCTTAAAATTGCAGATCTTTCAATATTATCATTCTCTGGAGCAGGAACATACTTTGGACGAATCTTTGTCTTACGAAGATCATATCCAACAACAGAAGTTCCTCTTGGAACTATTACACCACCGTGAACAGAGTTGAACTTATAAAGAACATTATTATCTGCATTTATGTCAAAGTTTGTCTGTAAGTCAAATTCATAAAAATCACTTGATGTAGTTCCATCTCTCTTCAAAAAAGATGATCCGGAAAGAGGAATCCATCCAGGTCTATTGTCAATTAAGTGCTCGCCTGGATATAGAAGAATTGTTGTATTGCCAAACTTATCATTATTTGGGCCTGGAAGATATGAAAATCTTGCTGCTTCAATTAATGCACGTTGTAAAGTTTTGAACGGTCTTGCAGCACTAGTTCCATCATTTTCGATAGAATCTGTAGAGTCTAGTGCATTTGGATCTACATATATGATATTTCCACGAATTGAACGCAAGAAGTTCTCTAATCTTGAAAGCCCCATCTTATTGACACTTATAGTTTCCGTTATAAGTTATTTATCATAAAAAAAGAGACCAGGATTAACCTGATCTCTTATAGCACATGTAGCGCGGACTTCCTTCACACCATGTTATTTTACCACTTTTGCTCTTCCCATGTCAACCTTTTCTTTAGTTCCTTATCAAAAATCATAAGATATCTGTGCTTTCTACTCCTTTCTCTCCATTCACCCTCTAATCCTTTTATAGGACCTCTAGAATGCTTTACGAAAGAACCATCAGGTTGCTTAATCCAAAAATCTGATTTCTTATCAGTTAGACCGTAGTAACTAAAATTACAAGCTCTGTATATAGTTCCAAGGTGGTGATTAGCATCAGCGTAGCTAAGAATACAAGAAACGCGGGCATCTTTTCTAAATCTCCTTATACAACGACTGACGAACCAAGATGTGATATTATGTTCTTCTTTTTGAATATCGGGATGTATACAAAGTCTTGAGAGTTCATATATTCCTTCTTGTTGATTTCTCTCTAGACCAAATGCACCTACTGCTATTTCTGGAACTGGGAGAGTAGTGAAAATGCAAGCATCA
>Ga0208019_1000854_pt1 | contig 16557 bp, 25 predicted proteins | sample CB_VirMetaG_5_FD_184540 | JGI IMG/M metagenome (GOLD analysis project Ga0208019, IMG submission 184540) | Freshwater to marine saline gradient viral communities from Chesapeake Bay - CB_1508_1D Viral MetaG (SPAdes) (version 4) | ecosystem: Environmental > Aquatic > Marine > Coastal | place: USA...
CACACGCCGGAACCCCGGCCGCCGCGCAGCACGCGGCCCCGGGGGCGGCGCCCGGCGCGAGGCCGGGCGAAGGGCGGGAGGCGGTGCCTACATGGTGGCGATCCGCATCCAGGGGCGCGCCATCCGGTGCGCCTTCTCGGCGGCGCGATCAAGGCGGTCGGCCTCGGCGGCCATCGCCGCCCGCTCGCGGCGGGGGGCCGCCATCAGGCGGCTGCGGATCTCCGCGGCCGCGTCCTCGGCGGCGACGGCTTCGGCGGTGCGCCCCCAGGCGAGCTTGCGCGCGTGGAGGGTGGCGGCGTTGGTGGCGTCGTTCATGTGTTGAACCTTATCCTTTTACGGTGAGCCTGTCAAGCGAGTGTTGTAACTTTTCTCAGAGGGCGCGGAAGGCCGCCCGCGCGGCGGTGCGAGCCATGCTGCGGGCCTCGACGGGGGCCAGGGCGCCGCGGGCGGCGGCCTCGACGGCGGCCAGGGCGGCCTCGTAGGCGGCCCAGGCGGTCCCGCCCTGGGCGAGTCGCGCGGCGGCGGCCTCGACGGCGGCCTCCGCCGCGCGGAGGGCGGCGCGGGTCGAGGGGTGCATCCACCCACCCGCCTGCGCGCTCTGGTAACGAGCCCGCTCCTCACAGATTGCGAGGTCCAGGACCTCGTCCCATAGCTCGTCCACCGCCTGGTGGACCTTCCCGGCCTTGTGCAGACCGATGATCTTGCGCGCGCGGGCCTCGTGCGTCTTTTTCATGATCTGCATGGTTCTATGACTAACATATGGCAGTGTGTATGTCAAGTCACTGCACTGCTTTGTACGGATTACGCAGTCGAAGAAGTAGCACCGCAGGCGCACCTGGGCAGCGCTGCATCGCTTCCGCGACATGGTAGCATGCGCCCGCGTATCTGCCTGCATTGAGCTTTCGACGTGCCGCTTTGATGTCGGCATCCACGATCAATGCATGCGTGACATTCTTTGGTGGGTGCGTCTCCACCCACAAGATTGCCTGCATAAGCAGGGCCCTACCTGCAGTTGTCATTTCAGCCATCATGCCACCATCGCAAGAAGCTCGTCATATGGCTCGTCACCAAGCAGGTCCAGCAGCTGCTCACGCTGTGTGACCTGCAGCTCCCACAGCGTTCGATCTACCCGGCATGGAGTGCCCGGTACATGCCCTGCCAGTACAGCCGTTGACCGCAACACCTCAGCTAGAGGTGGGGCTATCCCATTCTCCCAGGGCATAAAAGTCAACAGCTCCACCGCATCCTTGTTCATAATGACGCAGATCCAGCACGGAACTTCTGGTGCGGCTTCCACGTCCAGCACGAGTCCGTGCTTCTGGGCAAACTGATCAAGATCCATAATCAAGCTCCCTAGGGCACGTAGGGCACAATTTCACGGACACACGCAGAATCGCACACTAGGTGATACGTAGTTGTGCCCGTGCGAACAGTACATCTATATCCAAAGCAACGAACATCCGGGTTGTGCATCAGCGCCCCCCGAAGACGCGCTCACGGCAGATCGGACCGAGACCATCCTGCAGGAAGTCTTCGAGACTCTGCTCCTGCGAGATGTGCCGCCCACAGCGAAAACAGTGCTGCGTTTCGCGGGCCCAGACAGCCCCTGCCGCCTCAGGCCCCTCCTGAAGGGCCTGGACGGCCCGCACCAGCAGCTGATCATTGCGATACCGCTTGAACAGCGTAACCATGCCAGTGCCCCGCCGAACCTGCACGAAGCCAACATTGGCGTAGTCCGCGTCATTGTTCGGCCCCGTCAGGCGGGCAATGACCCACTCACCCGGTGCAAACTTTGCCGTTGGCAGCTGCCGCCGCACACGAAGGGTCACAGCGCCCTCAGGCAGCTTGACCGTATAGGTCCCCTTCCGGACACCACGGGAGGGCTCCTGCGGCCCCAGCGCCGCCTCTACGAGGTCTTCGGCCAGCTGGCCGAAGGTATCTGCCCCAAGCTCCTTGACCTTCGCCAGGATGTCCTGGCGGACGCTAAGGTGCGTCTTCGGGCTGGTCATGCCCTCAGACTTGAGGCGGGCCGCAGCCGCCGTTGCACGACCACGAATGGTAGCTGCGTCTGGCAGCGTAGAGGGGATACCATCCCGAAGCTGATACAGGGCATCATAATCCGCTCCGTCCACAGCCATCTTCAGGATAGTCAGGGTCGCCATGCGCGTCGTGTTCATGGCCTCAGCATAGCACAGGCAGATTATATGTCAAGCTGAAGTTACGCTGTCGCACGGATCACTGAGCGGGACGCTTCGACTGCAGAACAGGCCTGTATGCACAGCGTGGACAGTGATGTGGATCTGTAACACCTTCAACTATGGCATGGCCTACAGGCACCAGCGACAGGTAGCAACGCGGGCAGGACAATCCGGAGGCATCCGAGACCCAACCACCCAAATCTGGCTGGGTCTGCGGGCCTACAGGCTCGCGCGCAGCACCTCCAGAAAGACGGATGTCACGCGAACCTGCTGTAGCGGCAGCTGACGGTTCGGTACCTGAAGGTTCTGTTGTGGGCACTACTCCCCATGTACGCAGAAATGCGCGTACGAGCGCGTAGCCGATCATAAATCAATCCTTTCGTCCTGAATGAATCAGGCCTCTTCCGCGTCAGCGATACAAATTTTTCCGACGTTCCTACGCTGAAGGCCTGCAGCGGTCCATACGGCTAGTACCTGATCTGCTGTGGCCTGCGTGCTAGAACTGGGTGCAGACATGTTGTGCTGCACCTCGGTAATCACCCGCGTGGGCATCCCCAGAAGCACAAATAGCACATACTGCGCATCACATGCGTTTTTCTCAATACGGCTGTCTTCTACAAGCGCCGCACGAGGACTACAGCGATACCCCCGCCTGGAGCGGTATTCCGGCTGCCAGTCACGCCCATAGCGGTATGAAGCGTTCTGCGCCATAATAGCGTGCGCAACTTCATGCAGAAGCGTGTTGCAAACACCCTCTAGCGTTAGCTTATCGGGGAGATAAACCCAGATGTTCCGCCCCCGATGATAGGCGTCAGAGAATTCACGCCGCGTACGCGGCATATCTTGCATCCGTGTGCGCACATGTAGCTCATGCCCTGTCTGCTTCAGAAGCGAAATAGATGCGGCAACCGCCGCACTGCGCAAACGTGTCTCAGCGTGCATCAGTTCAGATCTCCCGCCGGGATATCAAGAGCGATAATGGCAGCTGCTATCTTGGACGCCGCACCTCGAATGAAGTCACCCGACTCGATAGCGGTAAGCAGATCTTGTGCAGCCGTATGCGCAGCCTCAGGCAGCGCCATCATCGGGATTGTCTGGTCAAAGACCATGATCAGCTGCACTTGAACCTCTTCCTCAACATCTTCCGACTCAAGCACACCAAGATGAAACTCCCAGTTCTTCATGCCTTACTACCCCTTAGCGCTGCGCGAGCGATCTGCTCAGCCGCCGCCGCCTCTGTTGCTGTACGCGCAGATAGTAGCGCTTGAAGTGCTCTTTGCATACCCAAAAAGCTACTAACATCATCCTGCGAGTAGTCTCTTGGGTCTACCTGTGCATCCACGTACCCTGCTAGGTGATTTGCCGTGAAATTGCGTAGCAGCTGGGCAAAATCCCGATCGGCAGGCTGACCTGCACCACCCTCAGCCCGAAGATGATCAAGGTCCAAACCAAGAACACTAGCTAGTACTTGGGTGATGGCCGCATCCGGCTGCGCACTAAGTGCGTCCGCAAGGGCGGACAGCGCCTCTGCGCTATCCGCACGGCAGAAGTGGCACGTGGCCAAAAAGCATGGCCGCTCAGCACTGCACTGGTGCTCCCTACCATCAGGATGTGCAAACGACTTGCGCTCGCCACCGCATGAAATGCAAAACATGCTAGGCATGATCTACTAGAAGCTTCTGGCGCGCAAGAGCCACATCGCTATCTTGGAGCCCAAAAGCGTAATCCGTCAGAATCAGCCTGTCTTTATGCCGCGGGCCATAATCGTCTACATCGTCCAGAATGGCATACGAGGAGACATCCTCACCATTGTGTTGCAGCCACCAGTCAACCTCTTTGCCACGCAAATACGGTCCCACCAGGTAGATAGTAGACACCTCGCTGTCTGCGAGGAGGTCCGGCGTGCAGCCGATAACCTCGGCAGTTACGCCACACTCCACGAGACGCGCCTGGAGCTGCTCGAAAGGCAAATACACGCGCCAGGTAGACACCACTACCAGGCGCGCCGCAGTCTCGCTACAAAGCTGCTGCAGCCGTTGACCCATCTTAGGGTTTAGGTAGGGCCTACCTGACGCAGCAGAAAAGTCGCAGCTGCGCGAGTTGAGTACTCCATCGAAGTCAAGAAATAGAATTCTCATCCCCGCATCCGCCGAGTCAGGTCCTCAACCAGGCGCTTCGCGTCCATCAGGCTCAACCCGAACCGCTCACGCGCGCGCCGAATCGCGCCAAACGGCGCACACGCATCATGCGCGATAGCATCGCGGATTGCACTGAGGTCGGCCTCAGTACAGAACGTATCCAAAGCGCCATCCGCCCTGGCAGTAAGCATGTCGATAGTGTCGGGATCCAGGTTGAACATGGGTCTATACTAGCGCATAGGCCGTTTTATGTCAACTGTACTTTGAGCCTCGTGCTTTGAACCAACAGCTACCTGGTTGCGCATTCTGCATCGCACCTAGCACATGGTCTTCCTGCACCAGTGCGACTACCTCACGCGGGTCCTCGCGGATGGGCAGGAGACACAAGCTATCAGCACGGACCATCACATGATCCCCTACAGAGTAGGAAATCGGAAGACGTTCTCCGGAAGCTAGGATACGTCCAGGACCAACGGCCAGAACTACACCTGAGGGCAAAAGGGTAGGATCCTGATCGAGTTCGAGTGCCGAGCGCTCGACCCAATCTACGCGAATGAGCAAGTAGTCACTAGCTGGCTGGAATTCAATGGGCACGTTTTTGCTGTCAGTCATAGACAGCACTAGAATACGTATTCGGATCTGCGTCAACAAAAAAAGTCGGAACCGGAGTGACTCGAACACTCAACGCACGTAGGCGCACCTGCTTTCGAAGCAGGGTCCTCATCCAGCCGGATCGGCTCCAGAAACAGGCAAAAAGGAAAGGAAGGTGGAGGAGTCGAACCCCGACGCCGGAACGCCCGCAGGCTTTCAAGGCCTGTTATGCACCAGTGCATCGCACCTTCCCAAGCGGAGCCAGAGGGACTCGAACCCCCAAACGACTAAGCGCCCCACGCTTTCCAAGCGTGGTCCTCATCCAGCCGGATTGACTCCAATGTATCTACTATGTCAGACAGCACAACGAACGACCCGAACCAGAACCCGAACCAAACCAGAACGACCACCGTAATCGCAGAACCAGAACGGGTCGTTCGTGTGTGCCTCAACTGTACACAAACTTTGACAGAGCGCAAGTGCAAACTTGTTTGCACTCGTTGTGGCTATTACGCCAGCTGCAGTGACTACTACTAGTCTTCCTCCAATGGCGCGTGGAAGTACATCTGCCCTTGGAGCCATGCCTTCCAATCCTCTGGAATCTGCCTGGGCAGTCGCGGCCGTTGATTGGGCAGTGACTTAGGCTTCGCAGGCCAGGACTTCAAGGTCATCCGAGCCTGCTCAGGTGTACGCCCACCCTTTCGCTGGTTACACGGGATGCAGCACCAGACCACGTTCTCCCATACAGTACGGCCCCCCTGGGCTCGTGGAATGACGTGGTCATAGCTACCATCCTTCATGGCTACGGCTACCCCACAGTAGCAACACCGGCCGCAGTCTCGCAGAAAAACGTTATGTCGCGAGAATCGTGCAGCCTTACGAGTTCGCACGTCCCTCAGCAGGCGGATCACCGCCGGTACGGCCATCTCAAACCCGGCTGATCGAACAACTCGATCAGCATACTCTGCCACAATCTCGGCCTTGTCAAGGAACCACAGCGTCACAGCCCGTTCCCAGGAGATGTGGTCAATCGGCATCCAGCTTTGATTGAGCACCAGAGTATCCATGTTTGCCCTTTCTGCCCGCAAGAGGATTCGAACCTCTAACCTCCGATTTTGAGTCGGATGACGTTACCAGTTAGTCTACGCAGGCCTTTGTCTTACGCTTACGATAGTACTACCCGCCGGATAGCCTGTCAACCCCCAATGCAGCTCCAGCTGCAACAAGCATCTTGAGGATGTCCTCAGCCAGCCGCCGATAGCGCTGCAGCTGCAGCTCATCCTTGCGCTCTTGTGCAGCTGTATCCAGAAGGACCATCACCTTATCCATACGAGACATCAGAGTCTGTAGCTCTAGCTGAAGATCCTCCCGCTTTGCGGAAAGCTGGAGGAAAGATACCCTAAGGTCCTGAATGTCTGCTTCCAGCCCATCAATCCGGGTCTGATGCGTGCTGCGAATCTCGCGCAGGAGCGAGACCTGCTCGTCGAGCTTTGCCAGCGCATTCCGTACTGTCTCCAGCCCCTCGATTAGCCGCCCCATCAACAGTTTCAGATCCGGATCTGTCATCGCCGTCCTTAGAATACCCCTTTAGCAGGGTTAGAAGGGACTCTATTGCTGTGCATGCGCGACGTACTTCCTGTGATGCCGTAGGTGTCGTAGACTCTGTAGCAGAAATCACAGGCTATACATATGTGCTTGGAGCTGGCACAAGCGTAAAAGTCGGCGCGAGAGGACTTGAACCTCCATCCACGGGGTGTAGACCCGCTGCTCGGCCATTGAGCTACGCGCCGTTTACCAGGACAGGGAATCGAACCCTGCAGCAAGCGGTTATGGGCCGCTCGGCACGCCTTGCGCCCTTCCTGGTAGGTAGCAGCACAATCCTTGCGTAGTGACAGTGAGAGCCGCAAAGAAGGTACTGCTATGCAAGTGGCAGGACTCGAACCTGCATCCCTGGCCAAGGATGTTACCCTTACACTATACTTGCATTGTTATGGCTTCCACCCGTATTTCATCCTACTTGTGGTACCAGACAACTCAGCCCGCTGGAGCGGGCATCCACATACAGGAGCTTCTATTTGCTGATCTGAAGCTTCCAGGGCCCTTTCAGCAGGGCAAACCTGCCTGTCGCGTTCAGCAAGCGACGCTATCAGCTCTCCACACCACCCGCATGTCTCGCAGGTGTAATCGTACCTTGGCATAAGTTGAACCATGCCAAACTTGGTGCGCCTAAGCAAGCGCAAAAAAGCGCACCTATGAGGATTCGAACCTCAATCAGCCCCTTAGGAGGGGGCCATCCTATCCGTTAGACGATAGGTGCATGCGCCGAGGAGGATTCGAACCCCAAAAGGCAGAGTTAGAAGCTCTGCTGCTGTCCATCAGCACACGGCGCGAAACTCCTGATAGGACTTGAACCTACAGCCTCCTGGTTCGAAGCCAGGGATGCATCCATTTACACCACAGGAGCAAAAAATCGCAGCATAGCAGAGGAGCACGCTCTCGGATGCGCACAATTAGCTAACACCCGAAACAGCTTTAGCTGTACTTGGTCGCAGTACTCCGGCACACCTCTGATTTTTTCAGAGTGGTTTAGCCAGGTGCCTGAAAAAATCCCAGCTTTCCACCCCTGTGCTGTTTCTGCTGTGCTGCTAACCTAGTCAGGTCTAGGTTATAGCATCTCTGCCAGGACTCGAACCCGGATTTCAGGCTTCGCAAGCCTGCGTCCTCTCCAGTTGGACTACAGAGACAGAGTAGGCAAAGAAATTGAGCGACCCATTTTTTGTTTCAGCCAATAAGGGTTGCTCGTTCGGCCTACCATCTCGTCAATCTGACTATCTAACTCTCACATCTTAGGCGCTTCATGTCAAGCGCTCGCGTACAAGTTTTTCGAGTTCCTGCACGCGAATTTCAGCCTTCATGCGCGCCTCATATGCGTCGCGTAGCTCATCTACGAGGTCTTTCGAGTCTACTGCAGGCTGAGCCCGTACAGGCAGTACTGGAGCAGCCTGCACTAGCCGAAAGACATCGCCATGATCTGTGGGGCAGCGCTCCACTGTTCCAGCCTTGACCATAGCGGTCAATCGAATCCGAGCCGTCTCAGGCGATTTTCCGGAGGCCTGTACCAGCTCTGTGCGCGTTAGCGCGGCCCCCGGTGGCGCCGCCGCAAGAGCCCTAAGCATGTTGGCTTCTGCCGTATCAGCCACGTACACCACCTCTTGTCGACCAGTGTCGACCCTGACACCAGAAATGCGAGTTGCCCTTTGCATCTTCAGCAATCCGCACAATTTCTATATCCCACACACCAGGCGCATCTGCAGACTGGTAGACTAGCGCAAAAGCAGACTGCCAGCGCTCTGACCCCTTGATGTACTCAGGGTCAGCCAGCCTCAAATGGCCCAGCGAGGCTGTGTACGGTCTCGGATGACCGAACGCATGGCTGGTATAGGTCTGCACATCGTGTGTGTGACCGTAAATCAATGGCTGAGCACGGCCATACTTCTCTGCATGGGCCTTTGCGTGGTGCTGGTTGTGATACCAGCCGTGAATGTACCCAATACCTTCACCAGATGTCCAGTCATTTCGACTCAACATGCGTGACCGAATAGTCGTGCCCACCCAGTCAAAACGGAGCATCTTCGTCTCCGAAAAGGATGGTACCCATGATATTCCCAAGTCATCAAAGGCTAGCACATTTGGAAGGTGAAAGATACCCCGAAAGTACGGTATTCGATCACAGAGGCGTTGGATTCGCTGCTCGTGATTTCCCTCAAGCACAAAGAGGGCACAGTCAGGATTCTTTGTCCGTACAGCCTGGGCCCACTGGTCAAGAAACTGGTGCGCATGACTGAAGTCATCCACCATCCGCTCACCCTCAACAGTCCCAGGAGAATCCGCAGCCCACTTCCCAAGTGCCGAAAAGTCAAGCAGGTCTCCAAGCTGGATCGAAAAGTCCAGACGTAGAGTACGGGCGCACGCCAAAACCAGGTTCAGCTTTTTCCAATCATGCGCCGGAATGTGAATATCAGGCAGCACAAGACCTACAAGGTCTCCTGTCCACTTGCGGGCCCGAAATACACCCTGCGGTGTGCTACTCCAGATATCTCTCATCGTCGCCAGCTCCTACCGCGCCAAGACGGCAGGTAGGGCGCGATGATATCGGCCAGTGTATCCACCAGCCGTTCTTCAACTTCAGACCTGGAAGCAGCGTGTGAATCAGGCACAAGCTCTGCTAGGGTCCATGTGTGCAAGTGCATCAGCTCATGGGCTACTGTTAGCCGTTTCAAGTCACTGGATGCAGCCCAGAACTGCTGATACAGCTTGATGTGCGCAGCCGTCGTACCAATCCTGGCGACATCCGCATAGTCTTCGGATGCGCCACCATCCTCAACTGTCAGAAGCCAGTGTCCCAGCTCTAGACGCTGTGCACAAGTGCGCACATACTGCTGCGCCAGTTTTACCTGCGGCTGACCCATGTAATCCATACAGGCATACGCAATCTGTCTTGCGCAAGCCCCCCACAGCTAAAAACTTGGACTCGCGGGGAATCGAACCCCGACCATCCCCGTGCGAGGGGGAGATGCTCCCATTACCACCACGAGCCCATTACAGGGTGCAGAGGGTTCGAACCCCTATCCACGGATTTGGAATCCGCCATTCTACCAATTGAACTAGCACCCAACAAGGAAAATCTCTACTTTGGCAGAGTCCAGAGTCGAACTGGAATCTACGGATTTTCAGTCCGTCGCTTATACCCACATAAGCTACCCTGCCTTACCCTACCGACGAGAATCGAACTCGCCAACGCTGCGCTGACAACGCAGTGGCCTACCCAGCAGCCTCCGGTAGGAGAATATTACCCCACTCGGTACCTGCAGCTCCCGCTCTTGGGCGCTGTGATACCAGAAAATGCGCTGGGGGAATCGAACCCCCGAGGTGAGCGCACAGTGCTATAACACAAAACACGGCGCTATTGTAACCCACCTCACCCCGCAAATCAATAAGCGACGCATCATGCACGAGTATGAGAGGGGCCCCTAGAAAACCCCTCGTGGCGAATCCCAATGTGACCCGGTTTAGAGGGTTCCCGCGCACCCTCCCCCGGCGCCCGCACCACATTTTCATACTCACACTAGCCCGGACGGGTCCGGGACTTGGAAACGGCGAGAATCGAACTCGCAACCTGCTGCACGCCAGGCAGCTGCTCTCCCGTTGAGCTACGTCCCCAGGTGCTGCCCGTCGACAGCATGCTGCTTCACGCCCACCACCCCGTCGGACAGCGGCACGATCATGCCAGCATTTGGAAGCGATGGGAGTCGAACCCACGACCTCAGGCTTGCAAAGCCCGCGCTCTCCCAACTGAGCTACGCCCCCAAATTGAGAGGCATCACGGCTTTTAGCCTCTCTTCTCTCGCTTACCCCAAGCATTTTAGGGGCTTACCGACCCAGTGCCACCTGGAGCGAGAGTGAACTTTTCACTCTGGGTGTCAAACCAAGCGAGCAAAGGGGCTCGAACCCTCAACATCCTGCTTGGAAGGCAGGCGCTCTACCAATTGAGCTACACTCGCAGCAGGTCAGCCTCTCCACTTTAGCTTCCAGTGAAGGGTATGTCATCGGGTGGAATCCCGTAATGGGGGACCCGTCTTCGTTCCACTCCCCGGCCGAGAAGTTTCAACCCTGACACCGTCCTGACCAGACGGTCTTCTATCGCACCTGAGGGGAATCGGCCCCTCTACCTCGCAGAGCAATGCGAGGCGCCAACCACCCTCCAAAGAGACTCTAACGTGCTCCACTCCCTGAAGGAGGTGCGATGAACTCGGGGCAGCCGGATTCGAACCGACGACCCCCTGCTCCCAAAGCAGGTGCTCTACCAGCCTGAGCTACGCCCCGAAAAACGTCTTCTCGATTATCAAAGATCGGAGTGAGAGGATTCGAACCTCCGGCCTCCTGCTCCCTAAGCAGGCGCTCTTCGCAAACTGAGCTACACTCCGGTGGGTACCTGACGGGAATCGAACCCGCACCACCTGCGTCACAGGCAGGCCGCCTAGCCGTTAGCGTACAGGCACCGTATTTCTTACAATCCCAATCTACACACAACACCCTGTCATTCGCAAGAAGAATCTTCCGAAATCGACACGGCCTTAGCCGCCATCAGCCACACCCCCATCAGGCTTGATAACCCCTACAAACCTGCAAGTCATCCCTGGGGTCTCCGGGTCCTGACACTGCACGCTTCCGGTGTAGTACTCAGGGGGTTTTCCCCTGAGCTGCTCTACAGGAAGCTCCAAAATACCGGCAAGCACTGGTGTTGCCAGCCACCTACACTCAAACCGAAAATAAACCGTATCCGGAGATTCCTCTGGGGTTTGCGGATATGAGATCTCACATGATCCCAGAGCAACCACGGCCAGAAGAGCTAGTACCTGCGTCAGTGGAACTCGCATACCCCTAGTTCTTCACATGCGCAATAGCAAAGTCAACCCACGCACGAACAAACTTTGTGGGCCCTGTAGGGATCGAACCTACGACCTTGAGGGTAAAAACCTCCTGCTACTACCTGCTGAGCTAAGGACCCGTTAGGCGCGCCTGGAATCGAACCAGAATCTCTCGGTTATCAGCCGAGCGTGGAGAACCACCCTACTACGCGCCTAAGTCGCACACCCATTTATATCATAGTGTACGCCTCTCAACGCCATTCAGGCGCTGAGCTGTTGAAGTACACTACACAGTAGCATCCCTGCTGCTGTTCCTGCAAGTGCTACACCTACAAGGTGAACCACTCGTACAGTGTACTGCCGTGACATCAAAGACATGAACCGCTTCATACCCAATAGATGGGCAGATGAAGTCTGTCATGTCTAGTACCAGGAGTAAAATACTGCTTGGCGGCCACTTCAGGCATTAGGGGTAGAGGGAGTCGAACCCTCCAATGTCCTGGTCCCGAACCAGGCGGCACACCTCGCGCCCTCACCCCTGTACAGGTCGTCCTCTCGATGGGCCCCAACCCTGAGCTTCTGCTCGGCGGCGGCCGACCTCGCGCCCGCAATCCGGAGCGCAGCATAACAGTACCCCTGCCGGGAATCGAACCCGGAACCCCGGCTTGAAAGTCCGGTCACTATACCACTCGTTTCAGGGGCGTAGACAGACCATCCCGGGAGTCGAACCCGGCCCTATGGGTTTGCAGCCCATAATGCCCAACCAGGACAAGATGGTCAAGGGCGGGAGCTGGAATCGAACCAGCGTGCACAGGCTTATGAGACCTGCGAGGAAATCCAACAACCATCCCGCAAAAATGAGAGGTTTGTGCCTATGCTGTAGTGGTCTTACGACTGGATCTGCGCTCAGCCGCCCTACGGGCACAGTCACATTTCGGTACCTCTCGTACCGACCCCATCCGAGGTCCAGAGCGTGTTTTCCGGAAAAGGAAACCCGGTTCATTCTTGGGAATACAGTCTGAGCGCGCAGGCCCTCTGTATCTTTCGCCACCCCCAGTAGCCGGTCCCTTATCCGGCGCGTTGCCCCTGCGGGGAATTGAACCCCGGTCTCCGGGTTGAGACCCCGGCGTTGTAGCCACTGAACTACAGGGGCAGAACCCTAGGCAAAAAACTTGAAAATTGACCTTTTATCCGACGCTCTACCAATTGAGCTATGACTACCAATCAGCAGCCACCAGGACTCGAACCTGATTGCGCAAAGGAACCACGGGCTCCCAGCTATAATCAATTCTCGCTCGGCCTAGAGACGGGCGGTGAGGGAATCGAACCCCCGTAAGTGTTACCTCCACTCCGGTTAGCAACCGGCGCCTTTACCACTCAGGCAACCACCCCTTGCGCATAACAGGATTCGAACCTGTAACCTCTGCCTACTCAGGACAGCGACTCTACCAAATTGGTCTACATGCGCAAGCTAAAAGAAACCATGAGGCAAAAAACTGGTTGTCCGCATTATGGTGTTGAGAGAACGGACTACCTTCGGCCTCAATGTGCGTGCAGAGGGAGTCGAACCCCCAACATCCGGTTACTGAAACCGGCGACTCTGCCAGTTGGTCTATGCACGCAAAACCAGACAAAAAATTGCACGTGCGGGTTTATACAAAGCTCTTTACGCAAAAGCGGTTACACACATGCATTCGGCCTGGCCGAAGTACCACATGAACTACTTACTACTTCCCTACCTGATTGGTATTGCCGTACCAGTTGCAGCTAGTATTGCACTACTAGTGGCGCACAGGCAGAGATAGCAAGAGAAGGAAACACACGCAAGAAGAACTCTAGCTTCTGCAAGGTGAGAAATCAAGCAGAAACAGATACAGGCAAAAAATTGCGGGTTGCATGGTCCAAACCTAGCAGTGCTAGCACCGCAGATCTGTAAGCAACCTGACATTCGGCCTGCATGCCCACGGTCGGAGTCGAACCGACAAACTACGGCTTCTAAAACCGGCGACTTTACCATTTGTCCACGCGGGCAGACCAAAAACGAACTCTGTAACCTGTGAAGGGGTTCGAACCCATATCTCCTGGCTGTGCCCTCAGTCAACTCCTATCAACTGAGAGCGGCACAGGCGCATTTAGTCCCATTATGCCACACAGGCTACCGGACGTACTCCCAGGGAATCGAACCCTGCTTAGCCGGGCTAACAGGCCGGTGCTTTCACCAGATAGCTAGGAGTACAAGTTGCGGCGGAGCCGCATGTCTAGCACAAACGCGCCGCCGCTCACGTTTGTACATGTCGCAGATTGCCTACTGCGCGAAAGGGCTGATGGGCCAGCAAATCAAAGGGTGTCATGTACCGCGGGCACCATCCGCAGCCATCTAGCCCCCGCCGAGGCTACCGAGGGGTGGATACATACGAATACGAGTCCCAGCAAGTAGCCAAGAACCCTACTTTCATCCAATGTATGGATCCTAGCCAGGCGTCTATCTGGCCTCCCCAAGCCCCCGCACGGAATCGAACCGTGACCTGCGCGTTACAAAGGCGCTGCTCTGCCTTAGAGCTGCAAGGGCATCTGCTCTCCAGGGATTCGAACCCCAACTCGCGGATCCAGAGTCCGCTGTCCTGCCGTTAGACGAGAGAGCACTATGAGTTTAGGGGTTTTTGGGGTACTAGGAATCGAACCTAGACCCGGAGATTCAAAGTCTCCTGCGCGTCCTTCTCGCCATACCCCATGGAACCAAAGGGAGTCGAACCCATACCGGCGGGGTAAGAGCCCGCTACGCTGCCAATTACGCCATGGTTCCGGTGCCGAAGCTATGCCGAACCAGTAAAGTCCTCTGCATACCTTTCGGCTGACGTCCTGGAACGCCATGCGCACCAGTCCGTCGTATCCAAAATACGTATTCAGTTGTCACGGGCCTAGGCCCAACATTGGGAAGTGATGGAGTCGAACCACTAGCGCCAAAGGCGACCTGGTTTACAGCCAGGCGAGAGTCCCCGCTCCCCTAAGCACTTCCCGTTTTTTCCAGCTGGTGGTTATCGCCATCAGCTGAAATCTACTCTCTCAAAAACTTCTTGGATTGTCAACCCTGCTCATGTATCTTTTTTCTATGAGCTGTTGGTCTCGATTCCTCTCCCTCTTCCGCCCACGTTCGCAGACGGCCTTGGATGACAAACAAGGTACCGCACTATACATGCCCGCGCAATACCTTCCTGTGCTTATTTTTTACCAGGCACCGCTAACGGGATGGCTACAGCCGCTGAAAGACGCAATTTCGTGGTGGAATCATAGCCTTACAGCACCTGGGGAAGACAACAGCACGGGCCCCTTCATGCTTATGGGTCCCGCTAGTGGGCAGAACTTCATTACTGCCCTAGAGCGCGGTGAGGCCGGGATGCTGCTCGTAGCAGTGCGTCCCCGTGAAGCCGATCCAACCGTACAAGGACTAACGCGCCTGCGCGTTGCAGCAGATGGAGCCATCCTGTCAAGTCCCATCTACGTTTTTTCGGACGTTCAGCCCGAACTTCGTACGCGAGTGCTGGCCCACGAGCTAGGCCATGTTCTCGGTCTAGCCCATGATGAAGACCCTACATCTGTTATGTATGCGCAGGCAATTCCGGGACCCTTTGTTCTTGCAGAAGAAGATAGAGCGCACCTCAGGGCCATAGGTTCGAGCGGTAGATCACCCTGAAAAATGCATGCGCTGTTGACTTTCCTGTCGCGCCTGGCCTGCGATGTGGTATAGTCATCCCATGAGCGCCACCACCAAGATCGCCAAGGTCGCATACACTCTGCACCACACGTACCGCGAGGAGCAGTCCGGCAAGTGGGTGTGGGTCTACCGGCCCGAGGGTGCACGCTACGCGATGCACGATCGCTGCATTGTCAAGAACCACGACGCTGTCAGGCTCGGCTCGCGCCGCTGGTTCACCGATCGTCGCTAGCACTGGGCCTGGAAAGGACACAAGATCATGACCGACACGATCAACCTAATCACAAACCCCCCGACCGCGGACCTCGCGGACGTCGACGCTGCCGCGCAGCGCGTTGACGTACTGCTCTGCATCGCGCCGACGGCAGCCTTCGATTGGGTGGTCGCCTCGCTGGTGTCCGTCAACGCGGACCTGCGCACCGCGCGTCGCGAGGCTGCGTCCGCGCTGTACCGTCAGCGCCTGGGCCGCCCGCCCATCGCCGCGGGGGTCCGTGCCTACAGCGCGCTCCAGCGCGCGCGAGAGGTCCTGGACATCATCGAGGCGGGCATCAAGCTGATGAGCTGATGACTCTGTGGTGACTGTGAGATGGAGTCGGCGTGCTATGTTAATCGCATCACACTGTCTGGTTTCTATCAACGGTTCAATCAACTACCGCGTGTCGACTTCATGCAGCTCTCAGCTAGAGAGCGAGACCGGCTCCTAGGCTCTGCTGCTATTCGACTCGGTGCGTTTGGAAATCCTAGCGCTATGCCACTGGAGTTAGCCGAAGCGCTCATCGAAGGACGCAATCACACGTCCTACGATGCGATGTGGCGGACGATCGATCCTGCCTGGGCGCGGGTGTCCATGGCATCCTGTTCGTCCGCAGAGGACGCTATTGAGGCCTGGTCGCGCGGCTGGCGTGTCTTCCTGACACTCCCCGACGACACAAAGCAGGCACGGGCAGAGATTGTAAAGGTCAAAGCAGCCGGGGCCACTGGACTCATGTGTCGCTTCTATAGCTCAGAGCTTCAATGCTATGCGTGTCGTGACTGCTCTGGTCAAGTGAAGGAGCATCGCGCATCAGTCATCTTGAATCCACTGCATGGACCTAGGACGAGGCGTGTGGCATACCATCAGATGCGCGATCAGCGATCAACACTACCTATCATCCAATGAGAAAGGAACGAGGTATGAGTGATTATCATATGAATCATGTGAAGAGGCTCTCTCGATCTGAGCTTGAGCTGAAGATCAAAATTCAAGAGGAGACCATCGAGAATCTTACGAATCATCTGCATGTCCTAGCAGAGCTAGTAATTGAACTTCAGCAGAAGGAGCAGCCAGACGCCAATGACTCTCTTCGGGAAACGCTCGAGCTTCCTGACGGTGCGCACATCAAGCTCAGCGCGAAGACTCTCCGACGTGTTCGTCTGACTGCGCTTCGAACGCTCCTCAATGACGCCGGTTGGGTTGACCGACAGCTAGGTTGGATGCAGAAGCATCAGAA
>Ga0208019_1000855_pt1 | contig 16529 bp, 25 predicted proteins | sample CB_VirMetaG_5_FD_184540 | JGI IMG/M metagenome (GOLD analysis project Ga0208019, IMG submission 184540) | Freshwater to marine saline gradient viral communities from Chesapeake Bay - CB_1508_1D Viral MetaG (SPAdes) (version 4) | ecosystem: Environmental > Aquatic > Marine > Coastal | place: USA...
CACCACCTACGATTACAATCAGTGATCCAAGTACTCCATGGGGAATTCCTGCAGAAGCAACAGCAGAAATTGTAAATGGAAGTGTCACTGCAGTTAATATTATTTCAACAGGAAGAGGGTTTTCTACATTACCAGATATTACGGTCTCTGGTCCAGAAGTTGGAATTAGTACCGCAACACTTTCTGTAAATATTAAACCGAAATATTATTCGGTTCTTAGATGTACTGAACCAAGTGCAGGAATTTGTACATTTACCATAAATGAAGGAGTTCCCTATGATGTAGGTGTTGGAACCTCAGTTCCTATATTTAAGCAAAGTCGAATTCTTGCTTCTAGTCATTCCTTTGAATATATCGGATCAGGAACGACAATTGAAACTTCCCTTCCACAAACGGGCGGTGTTCCAATTCCAGAAAATGAAGTTGTAATGAAAAATGGTGGTCTAGTAATTTATACCAGTACAGATCAATCTGGAAATTTTAAAATCGGTGATGGAGTTACCATCGATCAAAATACGGGAACAATTTTTGGTAATTTCTATCAAAAAAGTGTTCTTGCAAATGTAACACCATTCATCTTAGCACTCGGATAAGGAGGGAACCGTAAAGTATCATGTCACTAGCACTTAACGTATTCAAAACTATAACAAAGGTTGTTTCAACAAGTCCAGTTGGAATTTATACTGCACCAGTTGGATATACTGGTGTAACTATTCTTGCACAAGTAGTTAATACTGGAAACACTACAGAAACAGTCACTTTTGCTCATCAAAGATCTGTATCTGGAATTGCTGTTACGACAGAAATTGTCAAAAGTTTCCCTATTCCTGCATACGATACTGCAAGTTTACTTGATGGAAAACTATCTCTCGAATCAAATGATATTTTGGTAATTTCTGGAAGTTCCCCTAATCTTAAATTTACTGGAAGCGTCCTAGAGACACTTAAATAATAGGAAGTGATCTAAAATGGCAAAGTTACTTAGCGGAAAATTACCAAGACTTAGTGTAGGTATTTCATCTTATAGTGAAAATCTAACAACATTATCTGTTGTAGGTTTTTCATCTTTAAGTCATGTTGTCTTAAATGGGACAGTTAGTGCAGGATCAACAACTGGTGCTGATGGTCAGTACCTCGTTTCCACTGGTATTGGTGTTACTTGGGGTAGTTTATCAACTCTTAGAAATTCATATACAACGACAGCAACTTCAGGACAAACAAGTTTTACAGTAAATTACAATGTAGGATTTGTAGATATTTTTGTGAATGGTGTTCGTTTAACTGGATCAGAATATACTGCAACGACTGGGACATCTATTATTTTAAATGAATCTTGTTTTGGTGGAGAAAAGGTAGATATTCTTGCATATAATACTGCCACGACAGGAGTTGCACCGAATATGGTTGACGTACCGTCAAGTTCTAGTGATACTGGAATTCCAGGACAAACTGCCTATGATTCTTCCTATTTTTATGTCTGTGTTTCTCCTAATTCTTGGAAAAGACTAACACTCGATTCTTGGTAAAATAATTCTAAATAAAAACAGCGAGCCCAGTGTTTGAGCGCGATAACGGCTAAGATATCATACAAAAAAAATCACTCTTTTAACGAGGAAAAATGGCCTTTAATAGAGACCTTTCACAATTTGCGGCATATCTTGAATTGGATGCCGCAGGAAATTATATAGGTATTACATCTGCATCTTCTTCAGCAAATGTTGGTATTGGTTTAACAAATCCATCTTCTAAACTTTCGGTAGCTGGTGATGCAAATATTTCTGGCAACGTAACTGCTGCTCAGTTTTTGACTGGTACATCTGGTCAAGCAATTGGAATCAGTACTAATACAATTTCTGGTCCAGCAACTTTAACAATTGACCCTGCAGGGGTTGGCGACGATACTGGATTAGTTGTTATTAAAGGTGACCTTCAGGTTGATGGTACTGAAACAATCATCAATTCCACTACAGTAACTGTTAATGATAAGAACATTCAAGTTGCTGATGGTGCTATCAATGATGCAGCTGCTGATGGAGCAGGTATTACAGTTAATTCTGGTGATGGCAATAAGACATTCCAGTTTAATGACAGTAATGATTCGTTCCAGTCAAACATCTCACTAGATGTAGCTTCTGGACAAGTTTATAAAGTAAATGGAACCGAAGTTCTTTCTTCTGATACTTTAGGATCTAGTGTCGTTAATTCTTCACTGACTTCTGTTGGAACTCTTGGACAACTTGAAGTATCTGGTGTTACTACTTCGACTGGTGGTTTCTCTGGAGATTTGACTGGTAACGTAACTGGCAATGTTACAGGTAATGTTACTGGCGATCTTACAGGTGACGTAACTGGTGACGTAACTGGTGACGTAACTGGTAACGTAACTGGTAACGTAACTGGTAACGTAACTGGTAATGTTACTGGTGATCTTACTGGTGACGTAACTGGTAATGTTACAGGTAATGTTACTGGTGATCTCACAGGTGACGTAACTGGTAACGTAACTGGTAATGTTACAGGTGACGTAACTGGTAATGCTGATACTGCTACTGCACTTGAAACTGCTAGAGACTTTAGTACTTCTGGTGATGCAACTGCCCCCTCAGTTTCATTTGACGGCACAGGCAATGTTGATCTTGTATTGACATTGGCTAATACCACAGTATCTGCTGGTTCTTATGGTTCTTCAACCGAGATCCCAACATTTACTGTTGATTCAAAAGGTAGATTAACCGCTGCTGGTACTGCTTCAGTAGGAACTGCTCTGACCGTTGCTGGTGATTCTGGATCAGAAGTCATTGATCTTCTTAGCGAATCCCTGACCATTGCAGGTGGAACGAACTTAACTTCATCTGCTGCATCCGATACTGTTACAGTCAATCTGGATGACAATATCTCTCTTACCAGTGTTTCTGCTTCTGGTATTATTACTGCAACAAGTGGTTTTGATGGAGATCTGACTGGTGATGTAACTGGTAATGCTGATACTGCCACTGCACTTGAAACTGCTAGAGACTTTAGTGCTTCTGGTGACGCAACTGCTTCTGCTGTTTCATTTGACGGTACAGGCAATGTTGATCTTGCACTTACTCTTGCGAATACGGGTGTTTCTGCTGGTTCTTATGGTTCTTCAACCGAGATCCCAACATTTACTGTTGACAGTAAGGGTCGCTTGACTGTAGCTGGAACTGCTTCGGTAGGAACTGCGTTAACTGTTGCTGGTGATTCTGGATCAGAAGTCATTGATCTTCTCAGTGAGTCCCTAACAATTGCAGGTGGTACTAACTTAACTTCATCTGCTGCATCAGACACTGTTACAATCAATCTCGATAATGATATTTCGCTTACTACTGTAACTGCATCTGGCATTATTAGTGCTGCTCAGTTTTTAACAGGTAGTTCTGGTCAAGCAATTGGAATCAATACTAATACAATCTCTGGTCCTGAAACTCTCATTCTTGATCCTGCTGCTGTTGGAGACAATACTGGAGTAGTTGTTATCAAAGGTGACCTTCAGGTTGATGGTACTCAAACAATCATCAATTCAACAACTGTTACCGTCAACGACAAGAATATTCAAATTGCTGATGGTGCTATTAATGATGCTGCAGCAGATGGTGCTGGTATCACAGTTAACTCGGGTGATGGAAACAAAACATTCCAATTCAGTGATGCAAATTATTCGTTCCAAGCAAATACTGCTCTTGATGTAACTTCTGGCAATGTTTATAAAATTGGAGGAACCGAAGTTCTTTCCTCTAATACTCTTGGTTCTGGAGTCGTTAATTCTTCACTGACTTCTGTTGGAACTCTTGGACAACTTGAAGTATCTGGTGTTACTACTTCGACTGGTGGTTTCTCTGGAGATTTGACTGGTAACGTAACTGGTGACGTAACTGGTAATGCTGATACTGCTACTGCACTTGAAACTGCTAGAGACTTTAGTGCTTCTGGTGATGCAACTGCTTCTGCTGTTTCTTTCGATGGTTCTGGTGATGTTGATCTCGTATTGACATTGGCTAATACCGCAGTATCTGCTGGTTCTTATGGTTCTTCAACCGAGATTCCTACTTTCACTGTTGACAGTAAGGGTCGTTTGACTGCTGCTGGTACTGCTTCAGTAGGAACTGCACTTACAGTTGCTGGTGATTCTGGATCAGAAGTCATTGATCTTCTCAGTGAGACTTTGACAATCGCAGGTGGTACTAACTTAACTTCATCTGCTGCATCAGACACTGTTACAATTAACCTTGATAATAATATTTCACTTACTAGTGTAACAGCATCTGGTATTATTACCGCAACTAGTGGTTTCTCTGGTGATGTAACTGGTAATGTTACAGGCAATGTTACTGGTGATCTTACTGGTAATGTTACAGGTAATGTTACTGGCGATCTTACAGGAGATGTAACTGGTAATGTTACAGGTAACGTAACTGGTAATGTTACAGGCAATGTTACTGGTGATCTTACAGGAGATGTAACTGGTAATGTTACAGGCAATGTTACTGGTGATCTTACAGGAGATGTAACTGGTAATGTTACAGGCAATGTTACTGGTGATCTTACAGGAGATGTAACTGGTAATGTTACAGGTAACTTGACTGGAAACGTTACTGGCGATGTTACTGGCGATCTTACAGGTGACGTAACTGGTAACGTAACTGGCAATGTTACTGGTGATCTTACAGGAGATGTAACTGGTAATGTTACAGGTAACTTGACTGGAAACGTTACTGGCGATCTTACAGGTGATGTAACTGGTAATGTTACAGGCAATGTTGTTGGTAATATCAATTCCAGTGGACTTTCTACAGTCACTAATCTGGAAATTGATGGTTATGTTTCTGTTGGAAACACCTATGGTGAGCTGAATCAGGTATTTGCATCTGTTGGTGCTGGTGTTACCTGGAAGTCAATTACTGATCTTCTTCCTCAGGCAAGAACAACCCAGACAAGCACAGCAACTGCTGGACAAACTGCATTCTCCTTTAGTTACAATGTCAACTATCTTGATGTATTTGTCAATGGTGTCAAATTGGATTCTGGAGAATTCACTGCAACAAATGGAAGTGACATTACACTCACCGAAGCAGCATTTGTTGGAGACAAGGTTGAGTTTATCTCCTATAACACTGTCGGCGCTGGTGCAGGTAGTGTAAATAGCCTGAATGATCTTTCTGATGTATCTCTTGCTTCACTTTCTTCTGGAAATCTTCTTTCCTATAATGGTTCTGGTTGGGTAAATAACAGCAACCTGAGTGTTGGTGTTGTTACTACAAGTGGTGCTGTTGAAGTTGGTGGAAATCTGACTGTTACTGGAGATTTGACTGTTGAAGGATCAACTACAACAATTAACTCCACAACTCTGACGGTTGAAGATCTGAACATTGTTGTTGCAAATGGTGCCGCCAATGCAGCAGCTGCTGATGGTGCTGGACTGACTGTTGATGGTGCAAACGCAACATTTACTTATGCTTCTACTGGTGATAAGTTTGTATCCAACAAAGATGTTGAAGCACCAAACTTCAACTCAACTTCTGATAGAAACCTCAAGGATAATATCAGACCTGTTGAAGGTGCTTCTGAACTTGTTTCTAATCTTGAAGGTGTACATTTCACCTGGAAGTCTAATGGTCAAGAAACAATCGGTGTCATCGCTCAACAAATTGAAGAGCATCTGCCACAACTGGTTCAAACAGGTGAAACCCATAAGACTGTTAATTATAACGGTTTGATCGGTGTTCTGATTGAAGCAGTTAAGGAACAAGGTTCTCAGATTGCTGCTCTCAAAGCAGAAATTGAAGAACTCAAAAAGTGATTTGAGTAAAAACTAAAGTATCAAAGAGGGGAGAGATCCCCTCTTTTTTATTGGTTGTCTAAATATATAAAAAACGTGTTAGATGGCTAATACAAGAGAATTATCTCAATTCGCATCTTTAATTCATGTTATTGATGAAAATAAAAGCATTGGTATAGTTACTTCATATCCAAATGCAAATATTGGTGTTGGAACTTTAGTACCAACATCTAAAGTTGATGTGGTTGGTGATGTCAATATATCTGGAGTTGTCACTGCAACTTCTTTTTTTGGTGATGGTTCCAATTTAACTGGTTTATCCGTAGACAATTCTGGATATTTTACTGGAATTATAACTGCAACAACCGCAACGTTTACTGGAACTGGTGCCGTTGGTCTAAATACTGGAACAACTGCACAGAGACCCGCATCACCAGATGCGGGTATGATCCGTTATAACTCTGAGATTGAGCAGTTTGAGGGATATACTAATTCATGGGGAAGTCTTGGAGGAGACTCTGGAGCATCTGGATCTGGTGGAGATGCAGTATTCTATGAAAATGATATTACGGTGACGACTAGTTATACAATTACCTCAGGAAAGAATGCCATGAGTGCTGGGCCAATTACGATTAATGCTGGAGCCACGGTTACTATTCCAGCAGGTTCTGTTTGGACAATTGTATAGATATTTTTTAAGGAGATTATACAAACATGTCACCTCTTAAGTTAGACGGATCTAATGGTATTAGTGGAATTGACGGAACCGTTAATAGACCAGCAGTTGTTGGTATAGACACAACAACAGGTCTCCAATTTGGAACGAATGAAGTCAGTATTGTTACTGGTGGAACCGAGCAAGTAAAAGTTGACAGCTCCGGCAGGTTGTTAGTTGGCACGCCTTCTAGCTCTACTGCAGACACATTAGTTCTCCAAGATAACAGCAGCTCTACAAATGATGTCGTTGTAGTAAGGATGCGTCGCGGTGGAACTCCTTCTGCAAATTCCGACATAGGTTTAATTTCTTTTGAAGACGGCAGCAGCAATGCTGGTGCAGAAATTCGGGTAACAAACGACACCGCATCTAGCTGGGGCTCGGGTGACTATCCAGCTCGTATAACTTTCAGCACCACCGCCGACGGAGCGAGCAGCCCGACGGAGCGGATGAGGATTGCTAAGAACGGGGCTGTTATGTTCCTCAAAACCACTACAGCTAATATCTTCGTGGATGGATTTGAGGTCAATAATACAGGCACTGGGGCTCAGTTATTGCTTACAAACTCGGGCAACGGAACTGTCGCAATGTATATCAATTGTCGTTATGGGGCTGGTTATCAATACCCTATGCAGTTTTATTATGGAACGTCACACGTAGGATCAATCAGGATTTCGGGAACTGTAACTGATTATTTGACTACATCCGATTATCGCTTAAAAGAAAATGTTGTTGAAATTACTGACGGCATTGATCGCATCAAACAGTTAAGGCCCAGTAGGTTTAACTTTATTGCTAACCCAAGTGTCACGGTTGATGGTTTCATCGCACACGAAGCGCAAACTGTTGTACCTGAAGCCATATCAGGAGAACACAATGGTGTTCAGACTTGGAAGGAAACAGACGAATTGCCAGAGGGTGTTTCTGTTGGTGATCCCAAATTAGATGAAGATGGGAACACAATTCCTGAATATCAAGGCATCGACCAATCCAAACTGGTGCCTCTGCTGACTGCTGCATTGCAAGAAGCTATTGCCAAAATTGAAACCCTTGAAGCATCTAATGCTGCACTTGAAACCCGTCTAACCGCACTTGAAGGAGGTGCATCATGAGTATCAAACTAAACGGAGCAATAAACGGTTCGGTTGAACTGGACGTTCCCGACGCCATTGGGTCAGACGTAAGCCTGACAATTCCAGGTGCTGCTGGCACGCTTGATCGTTTGGAGCGTGCTGGAAATATCTTGCAGGTTGTTAGCACTAATTGGAACGACAAAAAATCTTATGGAACTGCTGATGGCTCTGGACAGTCACTAACAAACGGTTTTAGCGTAATTCCTTCAGAAGGGTACGTTGACATTACTGCACAAGGAGATAACTCTAAATTTTACGTTGTTTGGAACACAAATTCAACTTCCACTGGTGACAGTACTTTGGCTGATTGGATTGGAGGTTATGGTCTTGTTGTAGATCCTGCTGGAGGAACGTCTTGGACTAGAATTGGCAGTGGACAAAACAGTAGCGCAACTAATAATGTGAAATTTTTTATGACTAGGGCTTCTCCATACGGAACAGCAGGCAACAACACTTTTTGGGTATTGCAGGGTAATGGAAGTTACCTATATACATCATCGGTTGCTTCAGGTAATACACTGAGATTTGCTGTTGAATATTTTCACTACGACAACGTTGAACACGATACTCTTTTAATCAACCGTAATGAAAACGACGGTAGTGGGGCTTTCCCATATATGGGTAGTTTTGCTTCTACAATTAGTGTTATGGAGGTAGCAGCATGATTGAAAGAGCCCTTAAAAACCTTGCTCCAAGTGCTGGCTGGGTGATTACTAATGGTGTGATTGATTGGCTCAGTCCAGACATCACCCAACCTACTGAAGCTGAGATCCAAGCTGAGATTGCACGTCTTGAAGCGGAGCAACCTTGGAAAGAACTACGTCAAAAGCGTAACCGTCTAATCGCTGAAACCGATTACCTGGCGTTGTCTGACGTAACACTGACTACTGAGATGGCTGCTTACCGCCAGGCCTTGCGGGATCTACCTGCAAATACTACTGATCCAACTAATCCTGTTTGGCCTGTTAAACCTGGAGGTGCATCATGAGCACAATCAAAGTAAACCGCATTGAGAACACCTCCACAACTGATGGCGGTGTGTCTATTGATGTTGACGGTCACGTTACGATTGACGGTCAGCAGTTGCCTACTACTGGTCCGTTGAGTAACAGAAACGTCATCATCAACGGGGCGATGAGAGTAGCGCAGAGAGGTACAAGCTCAAATAGTTCTGGATACCACACTATTGATAGATTTTTAATAGCAATGGATGGGGGGACTTATAATCAAAGCCAACAAAGTGTTGGTTTATCTGATCTTCCATACACTACTGACGGAATCACTAAATATGCAAGAATAACTAATACGACTGTTCCACCTGATACCACTGGTTTTAGAGGTATTAGGTATAGTTTTGAAAGCCAAGACTTATACAATAGCGGTTGGCAGTACCAAAGCCCTACCAGTTTCGTCACCGTAAGCTTTTGGGTTAGAGCAAGCGTAAGTCAAAAGTTTTACGCCAGTTTAGAAACTACCAATGGAACTGCCCAAAAATATGTTTGGGGATTTACTCCAGCTGCAAATACTTGGACTAAAATCACCAAGGTTATCCCAGGTTCTGCCAGTATCTCATTGAATAATGATGCGAACTTAGGCGCATATCTTAATGTTGCAGCTTTTTGGGGAACCAACTTTACCGATAGCGGAGTTTCAGAAGATGCGTGGGAAGCGTGGCTTACTGGAACAAGGTTCCCAGATTTTTCTACTACTTGGAAAGATACTGCTGGAGCAACCTTTGAAATCACTGGCGTCCAACTAGAAGTAGGTTCCAAGGTTACCCCGTTTGAACACGAGAGCTATGGTCAGACTTTGGCTAAGTGTCAGAGGTATTATTATGAAGTTTTTACTTCTGAAAATAATCTTGAAAGCTTTGGGGCAGGTAGTGTTTGGACAAGTTCTTCTGTTTACTTTAGTGTAAATTTTCCAGTAACTATGAGAGCTTATCCATCATTTTCTGGGTTCACAGCAGGTAATGGTCCAGGATATTTAGTAATCTATTCTACAGGTGTTGCTGCGTGGACCAACGATTCTAATTCTATATTGGCTACTCAAAGACTAGGCATAAATGGTGCAGCGTTATACACTACTTATTTTGTGAGTACTACAAATGGTATTGGAGGCAGTGTCATAACTTTTACACCAGGAAATGGTGCTTGGGTTGAAAAATACAGCCCTAATCTTAGAGCAAACTTTAGCGCGGAGCTTTGAATCATGTACAAACTTGTGATTACACCTGTAGGCCCTTCTGACATCATTTTTAGAGTAAGCGATGGCGTTTGGATTCCACCTGATCCTGCCAACACTGACTACCAAGAATACCTCGCTTGGTTAGCCGAAGGCAACGAACCACTACCTGCTGACGAGTAACAAATTGGGTCATCCGTGCTATAATAGATAGTGTGCGGATGACCTTTTTGTATGTTTGCAATTGGAATGGAAGTCAAGTCATCAATCTTCAGCTGGTGTAATTGTACAAGAAGTTGAAAAGATTTTACCAGAAATTGTAAGGGAAAATGATGGAAATATGTCTGTAAATTATAATGGATTGATTGGATTATTGATTGAAGCAATTAAAGAGCAACAACAACAAATAAATATTCTTACAGAAAAAATTAATGAGTCAGAAAAATAAAATTTAAAATCCACCTAACAAACTGGCACACCCAGACCCATATGATTTTGATAAAATTGTAGAATCAATCGATAAACAGTGAGGTAATTGAAAATGGAAACTGATAAGACTTTTTATTTCATGGCTGGTCTTCCTCGTTCTGGAAGTACTCTTCTCTCAGCTATCTTGAATCAAAATCCAAGATTTTATTCTGGACCGAGTTCTCCAGTAGTCACAACAATGCTTGCTTTGGAGCGTTCGTTTTCAAATGATGAGTTATTTTTGGGATATCCTAAAGTTGAAGTTGCTAATAAAATTATTGCATCTATTCTTCCACAATATTATAGTGATGTTGGTAAACCAGTTATCTTTGATAAAAACAGATCTTGGACTAGACAAATGAATTATATTACTGGATATTTTGATATTGTACCTAAAGTTATTTGTCCAGTAAGAGATATTTCTGAGATTCTAACGTCCTTTATTATGATGTGTCGTCGTAATCCTTATACCAATCAAAATACCAATCAAACAAGAATTAATTTTATCGACGAGATGCTAATCAAATATAATATTCCTTTGACTGATGATAATCGTTGTGATTATTTATTAAGTCCAAATGGTGTTCTTGGTCAAGCATGTGAAGGATTGGAACAAGCAATTGCCGAAAGATATGATCATTGTCTGCATTTTGTAGAATATAGAGATTTAGTGAATAATCCAAAATCGACTATGAAAGCAATTTATGAGTTTCTTGGAGAGGAAGAGTTTGAACATACCTTTGATAATCTAAAAAATCCTCATCGTGAAAATGATCTGGAAATTTATGGTGTCGCAGATATGCATGAAGTTCGTTCAGTAGTCAAATCAACTGCGCCAGATCCAAAAGAAGTACTTTCAGAAAATATTATATCAAAATGTCAAAATACTCCTTTTTGGAAATCTCTTACAGATAATGATGAAGAATCAGAAGTAGAGTCTAGTGAAAAGACTTCTGAGTGATTATTGATTAGTCCTTTTATAAAACCACTTCAAAAACTGGTACACTTGACCCCTCAGTTCACCCTGAGGGGTCTTATAGTATGCGGAGACACACAAAGGAGATGACCACCACTGAGAAACTAATCTTTATTGCATCTTTCATGTGGATGATGCAATGGGGTACTAGAGTTGTTTATCAAGGATTATCTCATGCATTGTATTAGTATTGTTCCCTCAGAGTGTCCTAAAACACCCTACAAGACCGTTGAATCACATATTCAGTGGTTCTTATTAGAATATCTGTTTGATTACACTGTAGACGTAACTGTCGTCTATATGGATCTTTCAGATGAAGGTGTTGATGGATGGTGTATGAGAGAAGATGAGAACGAGTTTCTAATTCAAATTGATGAGAATCTCGAAGGTGAAGAACATGAGAAGACACTATTTCATGAATTATATCACCTTTACCAACATATGGTAAACATTCCCCGATGTGAGATTTGTGCACATCTAAGTGAGGAACAATCACTTGACAGGTTCAAGAAATCCCTGTAAACTAGGCTTGTCCTGGAAGATAGGAACAGTTTAAGTATCTTAAAGACCCTATTTCCTCACTACAGAATAACTCACCTCTAAAAGTCCACACAAGTGTAACCTGACCAAAACAATGAAACCAAAGTTTATTACTGTTGAACCTAAGTCTGCAAAAGCAAAGAATCGTTTTCATAATATGATGGATCAGTTACATTCTTGTAGAGTAGAACAAGAAACTGATGATAAGATGTTTTTGAGTTCTATTACTGGACGTTACCACTTTTGGATGAACAAAACTAATGACAACAACTGGCAAGTAATCAAATGAATTACAATGAAACTTGGAAAGTAATGAATGACCTTGAGGATTCATTCAATAAAATTAGCACTGTAGATTTTCTTTCAGAAAAACTGAATGATGCAGTGAACAGTGGCAATCAACAGGATGTAGTTGACATTAGTCATGCATTGCTTGCATTTCTTCCTGTATATCAGAAAGATTTTGATGAAAAATTTCAGATTGCATGGAAGAAAACTGTTGTCGAACTTCATAAAGAAACGTTTTTTAACAAAATCGGTCTTACTGAATAAATTTGTCTAAAATTCAGATAGATATGTTAGGATTTGACAACACACATGACTCTTCCTTCTAAAGACAACAAGCTTTCTCAACAAGAAATTGAATCTATTGGGATAGCATTAGAGCAATCAGACATTCGTGCCATTCATCCAAATCGAATGGAAGCATATGCAGACTATCTTGTGAGTAAATTGACTGAACAAAGTGATGGACAAGAAACAAAAACTTGTAATTGCACATGTGCAAGTGGAAAATCTACTTGCATTAACAGAGGAATTTGACTATAAAGATTACATTCAAGGTAAACTTTATACACTCAAGTATGAGTTAGAACGTCAGTTAGGTCTTATTGACAAACAAGTCTAAATCTATTATACTATCAGAGTAAACTACAGGAGCAGATGAAGTATCTTTTTATTGTTGATCACTTTGTGCCATTTCCACAATCAGAATATGGTGGTATTTGGGCAGTGAGGGCGTCAAATGAGGAAGAGTGTTTTGACCTCATTACAGCACACGATAATGATGGGTATCCTGAGTTTTATGGTAAACTCAGAGAGAATATTGAAAAAGGTACTAAATATGGTTTGATAGATGATGAACCCTCTGAAGTACTCGAAAGTTTCCTAACATGACTAACAAAAAGGATCCCAACGACAAATATTCTGAGTGGGAGGTTGACTTCCACGCAAATGAATCTCATGAAGAAGATGAGGTAAAAGAAAGTGATGGTGTTATCAATGATTGGCATTCTCGCCACAGAGATAAACTCCTAGATGATTTTTGTGATACCCACCCAGGTTCCCCACAATGTAAAGTTTTTGATGACTGAATCTGAAAAACGTGCTCTTGGTCTTATGATTGAGAGTGTTCTCAAACCTGACGCCAAACTCCGTGGTTGTGCATATAATCAGGGATGTTATGATGAGCTCATGGAGTGGAGAAAGAAGATGTTAGATCTTCTTCAATCATACAATGAATCAACTGACAATGAAATTTCCTCATAAAGCTCCGTCTGGTTATGAATACTGGACTGATGATTATTCAAAGACAATCAAACGTATTTGGATAAGAAATCTTGACACTGAATTTTCATATACAGAAAAAAGACCAAGTTCTGTGTGGGGGTTTTTCTGTCGTCGTAAATGTGTTTTTATGGCACCTATTCATAAAGACAAACCTGGCAAAGTTGTAAAACCAGAAGATACGACTCCTTATTCTGCTATGCAACTTAACTTGAATCCACTCATGGCAGCTTTCAATGAATAACTTAGATCCATCACAAATTACATTAGAATCACCTTCTAAGTCTTTTGCTTATGAGAGACTTTCTCGCGAGATAAATGATTGTAACGATATTGTGGTATTAAAAGAGGCTCTTCGTTGTTATGTCAAGCTCTACTTTCGTCAACAAGAAACTATCTCCCTCATTGGAGTACCCAGAATCAGAGATGAGAACATTTGACGTAGAAGTCAATGATTATGTAAAATGGCACCATTATGGTGGTATTGATGAAGGTTGGGTATATTTTAAGTGTGATGAATATATTACCATTGAAGTAGGAATTAGACCTAAACCCTATTGTAATTTGGTAAAAAATGTGTTACACTGTAACGATCATATTCTAGTTGTTTGTCATAGTCAGTATTGGGATGAATTAGAATACATAAAAACAAGGAAATCTAAACATGAAACTGAAGAATGTTTTGTTAGGACTATCTCTATTGATCGTCCCTCCAGCCATGGCTAAACCCACTCAGGGTTATTACACCATGGATGCGATGGGTTGTATGATCCTAAGAGAATGTACTGACGGAGTTCAAGAAATATTTTCGATTAGTGATATTTCAAAAAAATATCCTAAATCGAATTTTTCTTTAGTTTCTGGTGAGTTTGATAATATATTAGATGCACTTCAACAAGTAGGAGTGAAGGTATTTCTTGCACCTGAAAAATATTTCCCACCTGGCCATCGTGGTGTTTATCATACTGTAAGTAATAATTTTTATCTTAATGATGCTTTTATGCATCGTCCTAGTGTTTTGATGACAGTTATACGACATGAAGGATGGCATGCAGCACAAGATTGTATGGCAGGTAGTATTAAAAACTCATTAATTGCTATTATATTACCAGAGGAAGATGTTCCTCAAATCTGGAGAGATATGACAGAGAAAACATATCCATCTTCTGCAGTTCCTTGGGAATCAGAGGCCAAATGGGCAGGATTGACTGAAGGAATGACTATGAAAGCACTTAATGCTTGTGCTAGTGGTAAAATGTGGGAAGTGTATACACCCACTCCGCTCACACGTAAATGGTTAATTGAAAACGGTTATATCAAATGATACCTATTATTATTACAGAACCAATTACTTGGCAGAAAATAGAAGTTCCTCAAGAGATTGTTCAACATTGTGCAGAGTTTACAATGTTAGATCCTTATGATACTAATCAGTTATCAATCAATAACTTAATATTGTTGGATTGTTACTGGTATAATATGAATTATTATCGTGATATGGTTGTTGTTCCTCTTGGTTGGTGATGTGGAGAATTTGGTCACTTGCATTAGGTAGAAAAGATGGACGAACGGACAGGGAAGCTGATTATATCGCTGTCATTAGGACTGTGGTTTTTGTTACTTATTTCATCACAAACTGCTTTATTGTCGCTGGTGTCATACGTCACTGGAACTCGGTAGACAGTTGTAAAAGGGGCACAAGTTTGTTGACACCCACTCCTAAATAGACTATAGTCTTAAGGTAGTCAATCAGGAGTTCGCATGTCTGCCACCTATCTTCCTCAAAAGACCAAGTATAGGATTACACTTGAAATTGATGTAATGGATGATTTTTGTCCGCACAACATTGACTTTACTAAACTACTAGGTCTCGAAGGTGGTGAAACCGTCGATGCTTATGTTGAAGATTTGTCAGTTCCTGACTGTTTCTTCTCCTGATAAAATAGAGGGTGATAAATAATCATACTATCACCCTCCATCATGGCTTTTTACGCAACAAAACCATCGTTGATTGATCCAAATATCACAGTATATTATGCTGGTGGTAATAGATGGTCCGATCAATCATCTGAGAAAGTAACTTTTGCAACCCGAGAGACTTTAGACTCTAAAGTTGCTAATGTTGATGGTAAAAGCGGTGGATTCAAAAATGCTACGGTTGTAGAAGAATGAAAACACTCAGAGAATTTCTTTCAGAAGCACAATACGATCCTGACCTTAAAGGTGCACAGATTCGTAGGACTGGTGAAGGTGGTAGAAAACAACCTAAAAGAGATACTGAATCCAGAAGAAAACCTGGTCAATCACCACGTATGAAAGCAGTTGGTGGTGGTAAAATGGAACCTGTTGGTTCATATAAAGACAGAAAGGATATTGGTTCAACAAAGGCTCGTTCTGAAAGGGAACAACAACCTGAGAAAGAACGTGGTTCTGCAAGACAAGCTCAGTTAGATGCAGCAAAAGAGGAAAGAAAAAAGGCCGCACGTGCCAGAATTGCAGCAAGAAAGGCTGGTGGTGATGTTAAGAAGACTGAAACATCTTCAGCCGCAGCTGAAAAGAAAGCAACACAACTTCTGAAGACAAAGAAAGCAGAACCTAAGAAGACTGAACCTGCAAAACCACGTCGTAGTTGGAAAACTGCAGAAGGTGGTGGTATGACAAGAAAAGAAAGAGATGCTGCACGTAATAAAGAAACTGGTCAAAGTAGAAAAGATGTGAAGTCACAACTTCGTGCTGATTTTGAGAAGAAACACGGTAGAAAACCAAATAAGAAAGAAGCAATTCAACTGACTGCAAAGGCACATGCAGCTGCAAAGGCTCTAAAATGACACAGAAAATGATGCGACTGTTTAATACAATAACAGAAGCCACAACTTACATTAAGAATGAAACAGGATGGGATGAAACCAAATCCTTGAGTTATGTGAATAACCATACTACAATGAAAAATGGTGATAAAGTCTGGGTAGTTCTCCCCTGACATTATTACTCACCTTGAAAGGTCCACTATAGTACGAGACCACACTTTTATTATGACAAGCACCCATATTGAGCACCCCGAAGATCTTATTTTGACTGGCGATATGTCAGTCTTTGATCTTCTGTATGATCGTGCTCACATCTCTATGAAGATGGATGGTATGTCAC
>Ga0208019_1000857_pt1 | contig 16509 bp, 19 predicted proteins | sample CB_VirMetaG_5_FD_184540 | JGI IMG/M metagenome (GOLD analysis project Ga0208019, IMG submission 184540) | Freshwater to marine saline gradient viral communities from Chesapeake Bay - CB_1508_1D Viral MetaG (SPAdes) (version 4) | ecosystem: Environmental > Aquatic > Marine > Coastal | place: USA...
GCGCTCCTCTGTTATAGAGTTCTTTTGCCGCCTCAAAACCGCCAAGAATGTAAGGAACCTGTGGTTCCCACGGGCCTGACTCGCTACTAAATTCTGTTGCTGAAGAAGTTTGTTGTGTTCCGCCGCCACTCATAATGTTTTCCTATATATAAAATTTAATAGTAAAATTTCCTACAATCAAGCCCTTACTCCATAGTCTCTTCCTTCTACGCCAAGACCTGATGGACTAGAATTACCCCCATCATTAGCGCCTTGCCTTCCATAAGAAATTCCCGGTTTCATACTGTTTACTATTGCCTTTGGATTTTGTTTTACTATTTCTTGTTTTGCTTTATCAAGCATTTGCGAAGCCTCGTTAATTAATAACCTACCTCCAACCCCAGTTGTTGCCGCTTTAACAATTGGCTCAAGACTAGGATCATAATCAATCAATGCTTGGTTAACATAAGAATCAATTGCTTGTGATGCGCGATCATGTCTTAGGTCAGGATTATAAGCAAGAGGTGTATCAAAATCAGTTTGGGGTCGAGAGGTATCTAACTGGTCATACAATTCACCCAAAGGTACATTGCCAACTTGTGTAGGAATCATTACATCTGGGTTAAACAAATCTGTGCCGGATGGTTTTTTACTTCCACTGCTTTCTTCACCGCCACTGCCAACACTAATAGGAGTAGACGGTCTAATAAACCCACCACTACTAACCCCTCCAGAACCCATGCCACCAAATGCTTCTGCATCACCGTAAATTTTAGGCGGTTGATAATAAAAAATGTTTTCCGGTATGGCGTTTGGATTAGTCCACGGCTGATACTGCTCATAACCAAACATACTACCTGCTGGCATATACGCAGAGTAATCAACAAGTCCGGGTGCTGTGTATTCCGGTACACGCATTGGATAGTACGGGTTGCTGGGTACAGGGCTTTCTAATGCAGATGGTCCTGATGAAACAGGAACAGCACTACCACCGCCGCCTTCGCCACCACCCGATTCGGCAAACGGTCTTGTTACCCACCAACGCTCACTCTCAGGTTTTCTTAACTCAGACGCTTTCCAAGCATTAAACTTGTCCATTGCAGAAATCCAAGTTTCTTTAGGAGCATCTGCTGATGGTAAGGAAACACCGGGAACCTTGTCATATCCCAGACCTCTAGCGTGTGCAAGTATTTCCTCATGGTCTTTTGACCAAGCATCTCCACCACCGCCAGTAAGTTTTTTTAAATCTGATCCTGCTGACATTAGTGCATCCTCTCTTTTAAGTCTTTAGTAAACACTGTATATGTATCACTCCATTCGGGTAACATTTTTTTCCATCCTTTTCTACCCCACAATTCAAGAGCGGAGCATCCATGTTTAATGGCAAATGCTTCTACCATATCGTTAAAATAACTGTGTACTTCTTTAAACTTCTCGCCAGACAAAGCAATAACTCTTAGTATTCTTTTTTGCGGATACTCTATAAACTGAGTAACCATAGATATAACTATTTTGCTTTCGTCTGTAACTATCCACAATTGCATAGAGCCATACATTAAATGCTCTAAATAATCATCTGGTTGTAACTCACCCTCGCTATGCTCTATAACCCTAGCAAGCATTGGCGCTACTTTGTCCCATATGTAAGGCACATCTTCAGCCGATACTATCGTAGCCTTCAAAACCTTTTGTTCCCAAACAGCATTACCCTGCCATTATTATCATAAGTCACACCCGCATCTAAGTCGTCAGTAATAGGTTTTAATAACATTACGCTATACCCATTGTTGCTAAAGTTATACTTCAACATAAATGGTAGCGGTTCATCAAAACCAAACTTATCGTATGCGGCAACTAAAAGTACAGCAAACATCATCAACTCTACTTCGTTCTTCTTAGCAAACTCTTGTATCCTGTCCCACTCATTCTTTTTTTCTACCTGCGATACAAGGCTTCCGCAGACCGCTGTTCCTCTTCCATTTCCTGTTCCCACAACTCCCGCATATGAGCAAGCGATGTCTCCAAACGCTCTTGCTCTTGCTGTCGTTCCGTCCATGTGGTACTCAGATACGACAACTGGTTTTCCAATTGTAAGGGCTTTCTCAATCTCTTTCCTAAATTGTTCCTCACTTAGATTAAACCCTGTTTGCAAATAAATAACGTCTGCTTCTGCATAGTATTCTGGTTTAACTCCGGGGCTAAGGTGAACACCAATAGGCTTGTTAACCCCTTTCTTGCGTAACTCTTTTACAAGAGTGTTAACCTGTTCAGCACTGTAATACTCATCGCACTCAAGACAAACAACATAATGGCTAACAAGATCGTCAACCGCATCAACAACTTGATTTTGGTAATCAATCTGATTCTGTAAACCCAGTTTATAAACGTCTGGAGAGTCGTCTGAAACGAGCCATACGACGGGCTGTATGCCGCTACTACGCAACCTGTTAAGGCGGTTGCGCCAATAATCCCTATCAATCCCATTTACATATCCAAAGTCTTTGGCGGTACTTCTCGCCATGACATCGGCGTAGGTATCTCCATTGTTAATGATTTTGTTTAAAGTGGCTAACGTCCACTTCTCCGTAGCCGTATCGGGGGCCAGCCATGACAACGTGCTGTACTCAGCGCCGTTAATGAGAAAGGTAGATTTATAGTCACTTATTACAGCAGTGCTGACTATAGCGACTACCATTAATGCTAGAATCTTTTTCATGGTTAAATTTTTTATTGATCCACTTGAACTATAGTAACCGTTGCACTTGGTACAGCAGGGCCAAAAGCACTAGCCGCTGTCCCATGCAGGTCTAAATTTAAATCATTAGTAGCCCACATCCACTGCAAATACTGTCCAGAGGTTAAAGAAAATAAACCCGATCTATTTATAGTTTGCCTGTGGTCATTTGCATCTAAAGAGTTAACCATAGAAGAAGAGTTGGAAACATCAACGCCATCGATTCTAGGCCATATCCACACATCTTTTGGGCTAGCACTAGTAGAATGAATTGTGGCAGACATATCTATATGGTAAACGCCGCTGTAAGTAAACTCCATTTTAGACGTATCAGAAACATTCAAAGAAACGCCATCAGTAACGTCTGTACCATTCCAAGTTATAGGATAAGCGGTATTAACTGAAGCAACCGTTTGTTGTGAAGTGTCATAAAACTCTGCGTAAGAACCTGATCCACTTCCTCCTGCAAAGGCTATCCAGTTAGTCCCATTAAAATAGTATAGGTTTTCGCCTTGTCCGGGATTCCAATCTGATCCATCAGCATAACGAATGTCACCAATGCGGGGTTTCTCAGGCTCTATATGTATTTTCTCAGACCTTAACTTGGCTATGTTATAAATAATGTCACCAAGTTTACCCAACTCTCTGATTACAAACTCACCAAGATAGTTTGGGTTTTCTGGAATAGAACCCGGTTGGTAGTAAGTTACACTCTTAACGTGTTTCGATTGATGAGCCATTAATAAGCCCTACTACCTCTGCGGCCTGCGTTTTGAACCTCAAACGCTAAACCTTCAAGCCTCCATTCAGCATCGCTGTCAGACTCAATACGAATACCATACAGTTTTCCAGAAGCCCTGCATGAAACTTTAGATTGTGTATCAGGATTAAATGCTATTGGTCCTTCCCAAGTTACAGCCTCTTCTGTAGACATCTGGGTTCCAATATAAATATCTACAGTTTGATCTTTGTCAATAGTCATTTTAGGCCAGATAGCCTTAATGTGTTTTACAGATGAATGATCTGGCTGATTATTTTCATCCATGCTATAACCAGTACGCTCAATGTATGAGCGCATATTAGAACCATCAGCTTGATAACCTACTTTATCCCTGTATACTTTTGTATTAGTTGGTGATGCAAATACCAAAACATTTTCTACAGTATTCCAGTTAGATGCCCATCTACCATCTACAGTATCCCACGTTGGAGTAGCAGAAGCCCAATCAGAAAGCGCCGTTTCATCTTCAATAGTGCCGTAACTTATGTATCCTAAATCTGGCAAGTCTCTTAAAGAAAAAGTATTATCGTGCCAACTCCAAACCAATGCCTTATCTACTTGACCGCTTTGGTTATCAGCAGAAGGAAAACAAGCAAGCACCTCAGACCTATTGTAATCTGTCACGCAAAATGATTTCTTATATTGGTCGCCATCAATGTACGAAAATATATAGTCTCGCATTTTATGAGGCAAAATACTTTTAATACGCTGACCATCATTTATATATATGTCACCGTTGCCAAATATAAAATGTCCGCCATCAAACTCAGTAACACAGTTCTTTGCAAGAATACCGACGTTAGGAGAAATTTGTCTAAACGCAAAGATAAAAGGAGTTCCTACATACGTCATTGCATATATAGAATCTTCCTTGTAAATCATAAACGTATCTTGCAACGGAAGTCCGTCAAGAATAGCGCCTTTGGTATCTTCCAAAGAATATTCGCCAGCATCAACCGTAGCATCATTTTCATTCCAAGATGAAGGCACTCCATTTACAGGAGCCTCAGTAGACCACTTAACAACCCTAGAGTTAGGAACAGATGACTTGGTAATATTTAAACTTACAAGAAATGATCTAAATGATTTAATGCTTTTGCATAAAGTAGCATCTTGCCAGTTAGTCAAATCTCCAAGTTTATGTGATGTAGACGGCACACCAGAACTTAAACTCCATTCTTGTGGATCATCAACATTATTGGTAAGCACAAGAACTCCACCAATAACAGTAGATGACCAATTCTCTACAGCGGTTGCCGAGTAATCATTATCTGTAGTGCTTGCATTAAGCGGTGTTACAACATCATTATCGGCATGGGCATATACCGTGTTTGCAGATAAAGTAATAACTCCAGTGCCAGTGTCTACAGAGGAGTAAGTTAAAACTTCATATGTTCCAGCAGAACCAATCTTTAAAGTTCCTGATGCTGACAAAGCAGACAGTGTTGCGCCTGTATCTACCGTAATTGTTCCAGCCCCTGCGGTTACTGCGCCGTTTAATGTTAGGGTATTTTGCCTAGTAATGTTAGTCCATGACGTTCCGTCATGTACATATATTTTGTTTAACCCGGCAACAACCCAATACTCAGACGATCCTGCTTTTACTTGAGTAATGTAATAAGGAGCAATTGGGCAGGTAGCAATAACAGAAGAATAACCCGGGGATTTTAATACAGCCCCGTGTTCTATTCTTACATTATTTCCGTCTGACCAAGCATTAGGGGGAAGTTGAAAAGGAGCAATGTCCTTTACAATACCTACTTGACCAACATTGTCAACAGGTATTAATGCCATTAAACATACCTAACGTGTAGCGGATCAACCTCTGCGTCAGGTGCATCAGGCCAACCCCAATAAGTTTTGTCCACCTCTCGATCAACAATCTCAGTCTGATCGGTAATTACTTCGTTGCCGTCGGCGTCATATTCCACAATCTTTCGTTCTTCCTGTACCTCGTGGTTCTGGAAGTTACGCACCGCCTGTACAGATGCAAACGCTTCAATGCCTGCTTCAAGCGAGTTGCCGTGAGCGCGAACCTCGTTGCGGTATGTAGTCCAGTCAGCATCCATAGCGGTACCGCTGTCCATAGCGCGGATTACACGCCAATCAGACGAAGCCAACAACGCACCAACGTGGGCCTTTACTTTGTTAATAAGTTCTTCCTTCAGCGCATCGACATCTTTCTCCGTTGTGGCGTAGGTAATCACCCACTCACCATCAACCAGATTGTGTTGCTCTGCGCCGATGTTGTAATAGCGGCTGTCAGGAGTCTCAATACGAGCAGGAGCAAAGCCAATAGCCGCTAGTGCGTCTTTAGTCCACAAACGAAAGATGTTTGCAGGGTGTTGGATGCCTTCAACGGTGATGCCGCGAGGCGATTTGATTAATCCAAATTGTTCGCTATACCACATAGTTACCTCGCGTTTGAATATTTGAATGGGCTTTCTGCAAAAGCCATATAGATAAGAGTATTGCCAGATTGGTTTAAGGCTGGCCTGCTGTGCTTAATCTTAAAACCGTTAGAGACAAAATCTACAATGTCAAAAAAATCACCCTGAGCATAACCGTTTTCAGCACTGGGTTGGTTAGGGTAAAGATATTGGTTAACAGGGTTGTTTGTTCCTCTTTTGTTATCCATCATGTACCAGTTTTGAACACCTGTATTTATTTCTTTTACGATTAAAAACGCAGGAGAAAAGCCAGTGTAAACAAAAGGCCCATTATTTGCGCCATTGCCTATGTACGTTCCAAACTTACTGTAGCCCTCAACAGAGTGGAAGCAGTAGGCTATGTAGGTGTTACCAGTAGCATTTACCCAATCAATACTGCCTAGAGTAAAAACAGATGAACCGGGGCTTGTGTCATTCCAAAACCTATTATCGTCAGCAGAGGCATTACTACCGTTAAGTATCAAATAGTCTGTTGGGTCATTAGCAAACACAGACCAGTTCTTTGTTGCATCTCTCTGCTTAATGAGCATAAACTCTGGAGCCTGCGATAACCCATGTCCTACAGTTGCGCCAGCAGTGGCATTACCCGTATAACTAACAATACTAAACCCTGCTGTAGTGTTAGCACTTACTGTTGAAGTGATTGTGCCGTCAGTGTTGGATGAGCCAGAGGTGTTGTCTGCTTTCCAGTTCCATGCGACATGATTAACTCCACTGGCGTTTATTGTCAAAGTTTGGCCTATAGTAAATCCATCACTGTCAAAAGATTGCAATCCGGCTGTAAATGGACCACCGCCATCATTTTCTGCGCCACTTGTATTAGATATAAGGTAATTAGTAGCGCCACGAACTACGTCATATAATTGATGGCCGTATGCTGTGGGATTGTTTCTATGTTTTAGCCAAGTAAAATCAGGCTGAAATCCAACACCTGTGTAAGAATCGCTAGTCCCGTACAGACCGGTATACAACACCGTATTAAAATGTTCTCCCGGTAAAGCAATACTAGGATCAGACAGGTTATCTTCGCAGAGTGCTAGATAGCCTGATGGTGGTGCGTAGTAGAAGTCGCCTTTGCCGTTGCCGTCGGTGTTGTTCTGGGCTGTTTTAGTTCCTGCAAATGAAGAGTCTTGGCCAAAGTTGGCTATTAAATCACTTGTGGCATTACCATCTCTTGCATAAACCATAGGCACATAAGTAGCACCATCAGTTAATCCAGTAACAGCAGTACCTTGTGACACATTGTTTTTATAGAAATCTAAAGTTCCAGCATCTAAATCAAGAGCGACACCAACAATATCGCCAACTGTTTGCCAAGTTTGACCATAAGAACTAGAAGAGCCATTAGAATAGAATACACCAGTATCACGATATACTAACTCATAGGAAGTTCCTTCTTTAAAATAGCCCACCGCATCATTGTTATAACCGCCACCAGTATTACATAATTCAAAATACCATTTGCCAGACGTGACACCAAAAGTGCCGTGTGCTTCTACATTAGACCCGGTTTCTCGCAAATTACCCTCTGATAAATTCGTACCTGCAGTTAATGCGAAAGCAGGAGAAACAGATAAAGGATTCAGCGTACAAAAGTTATTCGTCGGACTATCAAGAACCTGATCCGTAGCCGCTAGGTTAGTCGGTGTGAAGTTATTACCGTTGCCGCTAGAGTCTGCGCCTAGTGATGCGCTGTTGCTGAAGTTTAAGTAGAAGCCGTTAGTACCGTAAGTGCCAACGTACTTCTTGGCAATCCACTGGTTTGTATCTTCGTTGGTTTCACCAAAATCTGATGGAGTTAGTGCTTGACCATCAATCAAGTGAAATTCTGCTAGATAACCATCAAAATGTCGGCCTGTAATATAAGTTGATCTTCCGATATAATGCGGTACTGTGTTGTTAATCCTAGTATCGTCATTTAAAGAAGCAGTTGTTCCAGTTAATGTTTGCGAAACTCCGTTAACCCATAACTTTACTCTGTCCGAAGCAGTCGCTTCTGTTGTGTCAACGGCAACTACAACATGATACCAAGCACTTGGATCACGAAAAACGGCACTAGTATATAATTCAAAACTTCCAACATTGTGAATTTTTAATAACGAATCGTCAGCCGTTTCATTAAAGCGAACATAAGTTCTATCGCTACTAACTCCGGCTGTTCCCGCCATTATGACATTTTGATAATCTACGGTTGATATTGATCTTTTTGCCCAAAAACTTAACGTCCAAGTTTTTCTATTACTAGCAGACGACGGAGTTTTGCTTAAATAATCTCCATTATCAAACCTTAACGACTGCTCAATCTCATAGCCGCCCTGCCCTGACGACCCGGCAAGGATGTTGTTACCTGTTAATCCACTCATGAATAGTTCAGAGTCGCTACGGCTTGAATGTTGGTGCTGTCAAGAACCACATAGTCGACACGGTCAACAGCCGCTGGAGTCGTAGTAAGCGTAGGCGCAGTTCCTCCTGCAAAATCCCAGTAGGTTCCCCAAGAGGCTGTGCGTGAGCCAGTGCCGTCTTGCGTGATAAAGATGCTACCCGTCTGACCTGCGACAATATTGCTAGGATTGTTAAACGTAGCGTTGTGTCCTAGCGTAACCTTGTAGTTGTTGCTGTTGGATAGGTCTATGGTAATACTGGTAGACGATGTAAGCGTAGTTATGTTGCCTGACGTAGCCGCGACAGCAATAGTTCCTGACGCTGTGCGAGGCTCCATTGCATCTACTTTAAGTGTACTCATGGTTTGGGATACCTCGCTTTGACCTGTTGACGGATAGTCTCAAGAGCGGTGACTGCCGCCATACGTTCTTCCACTACGCCTTCCCAGAGTGCTACAACAAGTGCTTCAATGCTTGGGTATTCAGCGGCTCGATCTCGCTGGTATTGAGTGGCGTTGTATTCTGCCTCCCACTCTGCATGGGCGGCTTCGATTTCTGCTTCGGTTGGTTGCGGCGATGCGCTTTTCCATTCTTTGATGTAAACGCCTTGACCGTCATCGCGTAAAACAAAATCAGTTTTAGGGTCAAAGCCCAGTTGTTCAAGACCTTCGCTATTTATCATGTCAGCCTCACAAAAGATGCCATGTTGTTTGTTGCTGTTGTTCCATTAAAGCCAGTAGCATCTAACGGGGGGTTATCATTTGTCCCATGTCGAGCATAGATTTCCAAATAATCGCTTGAACCATTTAATTGGGCAATGCAGGAAATAGTTATGTCATTCTGCATTGAGGCACGATACAAAGTTTCGCCGTGCATAAACTCTGAGCCGTTTTTGTAAACATATCCATCAACAATTTCATATTGGGTTCCGGCATTGTTCCAACCAAGATGAGCAATTACTAAATAATATCCGGCTTGATCTGGTTGGAATCGATAGTTTGTCGTGTTATCCCACCAACCATTCGGGTCATAAACTTCAGTGTCGTATTGAACTTTTGTAATGACATTTTTTGTCATTGCCTGATTTGCGCTGAGAGCAACATTTACATAATCGTTTGAAACGCCAAACCCACTAGCCGTACCCGCATTGCTAATCGTGGCTCCTGATGCCACAGCAAGCGTTGCCCCAGAAGGCAGAGTAAACGTGTCGCCGCTGTCTCCTAATGTGAAAGCCGTACCAGTGGCAGGGCTAATCTTGTTTGCTTTGATTTCAGATGCCATTAGACCGCTCCAATCAATGCGTTAATTTCTGCCTCGGTCAATCCCAAAGCCTCTAGTTTTGATAGCGCCGATGCCTTGTCCGCTTCCGCTTGCAGTTGCTCTGCGGTTGGTTCTGGCGCTGGTTCCAATGGGCGAGGCACAAATGCACCGTCGGTGTACGCGCCGCCTATCCATGCGTCGTGAGTGGCTTCGATAAGTTGACCGTCTGCGTGATATTCGCCGCCGTCCCATTGGATGAGGTTCTGCACGATGCCGTCTTTAACTACTGCGTATTTATGACTCATCCTGCTATCTCCGTTACGATTACGATGCCGTCACCACCGTTGCCTGATGTTGATGTATATGACGGCGCACCGCCTGCTCCATATCCTCTAGCATTGGGAGAAGAGCCTCCGGTAAAACTTGAACTTGAATCAGAATCTGGCCCACCATGACCAAGCACTGAAGCCGCTCCTGACCCTCTAATGTAGTTGCTATCTTGACCGGGAATATTTATATCCCCTCCTGTAGCGGCTCCACCCACTCGAGACAAATAATTAGTGGTTCCATCTCCCCCCGAACCGCCTCCGCAAGTAATGGTGTTTGTTCCGTCAGACCAGATACTTGATCCACCGTTATTGCCGTTACCAGAAGTGACTCCTGCACCGCCAGAACCGATAGTTATAGTTGATGAAGAAATTGAAGAAACATCAATTAATTTTTTAGCGTAACCCCCAGCCGCTCCCGGCCCTGCATAACTTCCATTTATTACTCCCCCACTGCCACCCGCACCTTGCACTTCTACAATCACTCGCTTGATCGTCACGCCAAGCGCAGACTCACGAGTAGCCTTTGTCCAAGTGCCGGATGAGGTAAAGGTAGATACGCCGACGATGCCGGAGGTAAAACCAGATGCGCTTGCTCCTGATCCTAGCGTTACTGTATCGCCGGAGCCGCCGATAGTAATGGTGCTTCCGCTTTCCGGCGCAATGCTGTTTACGTTGATTGTACTCATACAATAACCCAAGTTGAGCCACTAGGAACTGTTACGGTTACTCCAGTATTTACTGTAACCGGGCCAGCACTCATGGCGTTTTCATTTGACGTAATAGTATAATTGGTTGTAACGGTTTGTTCGTTCTCATAAAAAACTTCATCGCCACCTGCACCTGTTGCACCGCCACCTAACGCGCCCCAAGCACTTCCGTTATAACCCTCAAATCCAGATGTATCGCTATTAAATCTAACATAACCAGCATTAGGCGATCCATCCCTTTCCGCAGTAGTTCCTGACGGAAGCGCACCCGATCCTGTGCCAGAAGTTTTTGCAATAAAACTTCCACTACTTGCAGAAGTAATACGACCTTGCTGATCTACAGTAATAGCAGATGCGGTGTAACTACCCGGAGTAACAGCAGTGTCAGCAAGTTTGTCAGCAGTAACCGCATCATCAGCGATAGTTGAAGTTTGTACTTGTTTCCAATCTACTCCATTAGTAGCGGTAGAATCGGCTAAAAGAGCATAGTCATTTGTACCTACTGGTAGTCTAGTTTCTGCATCTACCGTATTGTATACAAGAAGGTCGCCTTTGGTGCTAAGTTTATCAGGGTATGCAAATGCAGTTGGTTGCCATTCTCCGCTAGTTGAAGAATACTTAAGAACGTAATCGTTTGCTAAACCAGTTAAATCTACGTCATTATGTGCGCCAATAGAAGTAGCACCGACAATAGCAGAATCTTGTGTAGTAACAGCACCGCTGGTTACTGTAAACTTTGCAGAGTCAAATGATGCCACACCTTTGTTGCTTGTTGTAGCATCTTCTGCGGCAATAGTTACGGTAGTTCCTGTTGCGGAAGTATCAATACCTTCTCCGCCAACAATAGATAAAGCCTCAGAGTCAAGATCAATATCAATTGATCCGCTATCCGTAATAACATCAAGGTCTTGCGCTGTAACCTGAGAGTCTACATAGGCTTTGATAGACTGTTGGGTAGCAAGTTTAGTAGCAGAGTTAGATGCCATGTCATCTTCATCTTTAATACCCGTTACCGTGGCTCCGTCACCAGCAATGTTGACAGAACTAAATTTACCAGTAGATGCAGATGTTGCTCCAATAGGAGTGCCATCAATTGTACCAGCGTTAATGTCGACACTGTTGGAAGTTTCTGGCGAAATTGCTAAAGTTACCCAATCGGTATTTGCCTCGTTCCTAATTTTTAAGACATTGTTTGCCGTGTCAAACCATATAAGACCAGCAGATATTGCGGTAGCAGGAGCAGATGCGCTAGTGTGAATAGCGTTAACAGCAGTATCTACAGATGGAAATGAATTTTTTAATACAGACTTAATAAGCCTAAGATGATCGTCACCCTGACTTACATTGTCTGTTGCGGCTGGATTTGTAGATACCAACCCATTTAAATAACTTGCGCTTTCTAATGCCATTAGTAGTACCCGCCTGTGTTCATTACCCTAAGAGCAGAGCCAGAGTGTCTATCTTTATTATCCTGCTCTTGTAATTTGTTTACTGATTCAGTAAATGCAGTAGCCCATAATTGAATACGTTGATCGTTCATCAAAAACGGCTCTGCCTCCAATAAAGTTCCATACAAATAAATATCTGGCGCATTAGTAATTACCCAGTTAGTTGGGCTTCCGTCGCTTAATGCATCAAATGTTTTGTAGTACAGCATACTAACGCTATACTCTACGTCTGGCGTTGGGCCAAACTTAATGGTATCCCCAATAATAGTGTAAACTTCTGGCCTACCTGATAAACTTCCAGCATATATCCTATTAATAATCTCTGGGGTTACATACTGTATTTGTACTAGTGGATTGGCAATTAAATGCACATCCCGCATTTGCACATAACCAGCAGGTAATGCAATCGTGCTAGTGCCAGCAGTCGTAGTGACAGAGGTATCAAGTGTTTCCATAGCGCGAATTCGTAAGGAACGGTTAAACCGCGCCTCACATAATGAAATAAACTCAGGTATTCTTGCCGCCAGATCGTCACGATCTAGCCAGTTTGCTACCGCAGTTTGTAATTCGCTGTAGTTAGATATAGCCATTAACTGTTCTTACTTGCAAACCATACTCGGTTGTTAATGATAGGCAATTGGTTATTACCAGTGAATGTAGGTTGGTATAGCCACATAATTAAATCCTCGTAGGAGTTGTCCTAAAGTATTTGTTATCAGGGTCGTTGAGGTATTTCTTAAGTAGGTTACTGTCTTTTTGAATCATACCGTTGGTATCTTTCATCCATTGTTCCCATACGTTAATAGGAATAGACGCTACTCGTATACCTTCACCCATCTTACCCGGAGTCTTTTTGTCTCCGTAGTTGTTGTAATCAATCTTGTTTTTTTCCAGAATAGATGAAACATCTTGGTAAGTTTCTAGCGTAAATCCGCCGTCGTCTTCTGGAATAAACTTTTGCCACCGCTCCGCTGATTTCTTAGACATGGTATCTCTTGTTCTCTCCTCTGCAAATTTCTGCCATTCTTTCTTGCAATGGCTTAGGTTGTTTTGCTTTTGGTTTTTTTGGTTCTTTTGCTTTTAATGCTTCTCGTAATTCCTTTTTTGTACTCATGCTCTCTAAACCAGATTGTCATCACCCACTTTTCTCCGCTGTCTGGAGACATACCCATATGCAATGATAGGGGGTGAGGCTCTTTGTTTTCATCAAGATTGCCAAACATAAGTATTCGTCCTTGCATTGCTTGAACTACAAAACCTAGATTTGGAAATCCAGTAGACCCACCGTCTGAATCGTTCAGATAAAGAAGCAGGGTTACGCTCCTATTGCCAGCATCCTCTAACTCAGGAGGTTGCTCGACCTTTGCATCAGTAGGCCAAGCGTCCCAGTGTGGCTTGTACTCTTGCCCTACAATGTATCTTTGTATAGTAATTGGTTCTGCCCTAGAAGATGGAACTCTTGCTATTGCTGATAACCTTTCTACTATTTCATCTAATGTCTGGTCAGAACCAGAAGGTATAAAAACTCCTTCGCTAGTTCTAATTTTGTCGTCTTCTGTTTGCTTTCCTTTTCCGTTGACTTTATTTTTTTGTAAGCCAATTCTTTCTGCAAGATTAATTAGATACTGACATTCTTGCGGGGATGCTACGTTATCCTGTACAACTACTGTTGGTATAGAATTGTATAAAAACATAAAGGGATCAGGGGGCCGAAGCCCCCATCACCTTACTCCTTACTTAACGCCGACAATCAACCCGTTGCCGTTTCCATTTTTAGCACGAAGCCCGTACTCAGCAATCATCATCTGTTTGATGTTGTCGCCAGTTTTCGACAGGGTTTCGGTCTTGAATGGACGCAGGTAATCAATCGACCACAGATCGTAGTCAATGATGTACACTTGGTTGGCAAGGCAGAAACGGTTCGGCACGATTTTGAACGTACCAAAGTCCGTCACCAGAACGTCAACCGCGTTAACCGCAGTAGCCGCGCTATCGCCAATGTTCTTCTGAAGGTCTGCAACAACCGAAGCACCAAGACCAGAAATGGTTTGCTTCAGAGCGCCAGAACACATCATCACATCAGGCGTACCGCCCAAATCCCAGACACGGGAAACCGCAAGGTTAATCATGTCAAGGGTAAGGGAAACGGCAGGGCCAGATGCAGAAGCAACCGTACCACCGTCAGGGTAGCCAACAGCAGGTGAACCAGAACCAGCGTTAGCAAGACCAGCAACAGGTGAGGCGCTACCATCAATGATGTTAGACGTACTGGTCGATGCAGTTCCGATCCAAGAGTTAAACGCACCCGTGGCACGAGCCGCCGCAGGGCCACCAATAGCCGCACCAGCAGATTTCACGGTGTTATCGAGAAGCATCTTCTCCATATCACGCTTGATTTCTTTAGCGCGTTTTGCCAGTTGGTAAGCCTGCGAAGAACGGCGACCAGCAAAGTCAACGGCTTCCGCAGTTCCACTCGTCATCACAGTTTTGTAACTGATCTGCGTGTAGTTCTGCAAACGACGCGGCTCGCTGACAGCAATCGGATCGGGGTTGTCACCTTCGACCTGACGGTTAGCGGCGGCGGCTTGCAGTTCATCGGTCTGCCACTCAAACAAAGTGTTGTCAGCAGAGCCTTTGCCAACACCGTTCATAAACGGCGTGTCCATCGGACTAATGTTATAGATAATGTCGGAGAGGTCTTCTCGGATGCCTACGGCTCCGTAAGTCTCCCGCGTGTTAGTAGTTGCGGCCATGTTAGCCTCCTATATTAAAGTTCTACAAAATCCTCAAACAGACTAGCCGCATCTTCTGGCTTGCCAGACTGTTTAAGACGCTTCATGGATGCAATACGTTTTGATCTTGCGGTGTCTTGCTTTTTGTTACTACCTTTGCCTGACCGCACCACTTTGGGTTTGTTCTTAATCTTCTTGGCTTTAACATCTGACTTTTGAAGTGCATCATATTTCTGCGCCTTCATAAGAACGATCAAAGACCTATGATCTATAAGACTTTTAAGTTCTTCTTGTGTAAAGCCCTGCTCGACAGCATAAGATGAAAGTTCAGAAGCAATCTTTCCTCGTTTGTCTGAGTCACCCCATTCAGGTACAGCCTCTACGAGTCGCTTGTATTCTTCCTGAACAGCCAGTTCTCTAATTCTGGAAAATTCTTCTTGTTGTTTCTGTTGGGCCGCAACTTGTTCTGCTTGCGCTTGCTGAACACTTTCTTGCGCTTCCCGAAACTCTTCCTTTTTTGTTACAAAAGCAATTGGGTCTGTTCTACGCAGTTCTTCCCAATTAACATTTTGAAACCTATCTAGAGCAGTTTGTGAGTTTAATACAAATTGTCCAAGTGCATCTATGTATTGCTGACGCTCCGCCTGTGCTTGAGAAATTTCGTTAGCCCACTGCTGTTGCAGTTCGACCATCTTATTTCTTTCGCTTGCAAGTTCTTGCGTTTTGCGAGTATAGTCCGACTGTCGGGAGTACCCTTTAATAAGTTCGTCAAGATTGACTTCCATCTCTTCTCCGTCAACTTTAACGGAATAGACTTCTTCAACCTCTTCTTGCTCATCTTCGTCAAACTCTTCCTCTTCAGATTCTTCCTCAGATTCCTCTTCGGCTTCTTCTTCAAGGACATCCTCTTCCAATGGTTCGTCTTGAGTTTCCTCAGTAGACTCTTCAACATCTTCAGCAGGGGCGCTTTCTTCGGCTTGTGGTTTTTCCTCTTCAGGTTCCAGTAATCCTAAAAAAGCATTTTGTGCTTCGGCAACACTGCCGGGTACAACGGGGCGCGGGTCAATGGTATCCGCCATAAAATTCTCCTTAGATGTGGTATTCCTTAAGTTTCTTAGCCATCTCTCCAGTTTCAACAATACTGGTTAGATGAAGGCGTAGTCGCTCAAGGAGTCGCAAACTGAGCCAAGCCTGTTCTCGGCTCTCGACTTCTTTCACACTTGAGTTATACCAAGTGTTATGTAATTCTTCTGCTAGTGTGTCAAACGCTTCGTTATATAGTGGGTCGTTAAGTAAGTTCTTCGCTCTGTTCTCTCTATCCACCAATCAACACACCCCTGTTCTGTTCTCTTTCTAGCGCAAGTTCTGCGGCTTTTAATTGTGCATCCACCGCTGATTCTTGTGCATCCTGTTGAACTTTCATCATCTTAACTTGCAGTTCACCTTGCTTGATTTCAAGTTCTTTCATCTTAGCCTGCTGTTCCATCATAGCCATCTGCTGTTCTGGGCTAGGCTGTTCTGGTTGCGGCGGAGGCGGAGGAGTCAGGAAGTCATCAACATTCTGATAGCCCATAGCCTTAACCAGTGATGCACCAAGATTGTACATATTCTGTGGTGTGACAATCGGTAGACCGCCCTGCATCGCTTGTGCCGCAAAAGATATCATCTGGGACAGGTGAGCCATCTGCTGATCTTTAGAGCCGTTGCC
>Ga0208019_1000860_pt1 | contig 16485 bp, 3 predicted proteins | sample CB_VirMetaG_5_FD_184540 | JGI IMG/M metagenome (GOLD analysis project Ga0208019, IMG submission 184540) | Freshwater to marine saline gradient viral communities from Chesapeake Bay - CB_1508_1D Viral MetaG (SPAdes) (version 4) | ecosystem: Environmental > Aquatic > Marine > Coastal | place: USA...
AATTTGTTGTTAATCGTGCGGCAGTTAATAGAGGTAATAACTTACAAATTTTAAGGGCAATGAATACTGGTGGTGGAGCAAGTGCTCCGGGTGCTTTGAGTGGCGGTGGTAGTGTTAGATACTATAACGATGGCGGTTTTGTAGATGGAATTGCTAATGTATTTACTAACGCACTTCCGGGCTTAACAAATATTTTCTCAGGATTTGCAGAAACGGTAGAGAAATTGGTAAACACTAAATTTAATGTGGCCTTAGATCCAACAAATATTAATGTTAACTTCAATGGTGCATCATTCCTTGAAACCTTGAAAGATGATATCAAGGATGGATTGTTGACCGAAGTAGGAAATGAGATTCAAAAATACAAAGCAAATAATTCTGGTGATCTAGTCAAGAAGGACTCTGTACTTTAGGATAAATAAATGTCGGAACCATTCTTAAAAAGTCTTGAATGTTCGTGCATCAAGGGGACATCTGCTACCTGCCCCGGTGGTGGAGAAGTCGATGCATTTCTTGGTTTAAATGAGGGGGCACTTTCTGCCACTCTTGAGAACGATTCTAAAATTACTTCTCCGGGTGAAACTCTTACCGCAAATTTTAGTACAGTATTGGATGGATCTGGTCCGTACTTTATCATCAGTGGATGCTCTGATCCAGAAAGCTGTGAATTTGTAGAGGCTGGATGGGAAGTAACAATCTCTGGTCTAGCTGGTGCTGTGCCATTTACAGAGACAGTAAGTGTCATAAATACATACGCTGATGGCTCTGCATTAATCTTTTATGATGGCGATGTTGATTTTACTACTGCCCAAGTTGACAGTGTAGTTGCCAGTGGTATAGGTCATCCCACACCTCCAAATGCAACTATAGCGAAATCATTTGGTAATGGAAATATCTTGCTAGAGGGCGAGGGCGAGCTATCCAGATTATTATCAGCAGAGATACCATTTCCTTTAGTGTCTATCGAGGGCGATGGAGAGATTGACGAAGACCTCATTACCGACTATTCTATTTCTCAGCAGGTTGTTGGTGAGGGAGATTTTGACAACACAGTAGATAAGATGGCTGGAGACTTTGGCGACTTCTACTGTCAGGGTAAGATGTATCCATCTGGCGACCTTTCTGTTGCAGACGGGTTCGGGTCGTTTATTGCCCCATACAATCAATCCGGTAATCTTTGGTCTTACATTGATGAAGGTGTTTATGAAGGTATAGCAAAAGATGGCGGCGACTCTAATAATCTATCAGATGATTTGAATTCATACATTGAGCCGAATACAATACATACAGAGGGCCTCTTCCAATATAATTGTAACCTAACAAGTTTAAATGTTAGGCCAGATCATTCTGCGTTTAGAATTCGTGTATCAGCACCATTATCAAACCTAGAGTCTAAGACTCCTCCTCTTTATACATTATACAATATTCGACTTTCCGACCCTTCTGGAAACTTAATTGTAAAGTATAATGACATACAGATAAAGGGCGATGCTAACGACGAGTATGAAAACTTTTCAACATACTCTTCTTTGCCAGAATTAAATGCTATATCAGATAGGTACGACTGGCAAAGACGTGGTATTCCCCATATGCACGAAGACGTTGGATACCAACTGTCTTTTAGTGTGCGTGCCGTTTCTTTAGATGATCCATTTACAGAGGGTTTTGACGAGGGTTTTGAAGATAACTACATTATTCCCGAAACATTCTATGCTAGTGGAAATAACTACCTTGCCCTAGATGGTCAACCTTTATCAACTCAAGAAGTTCGGTTTATCAATCCAACAAGAGGTTTTAGAATCTCTGCTGTTGAGATTTGTAATAGTGGCGGATTCGGACCAAGACCAGAAAACTATCTCCCATTCCAAGTAGCTGTTAGGGACAAAGGTAGGCGTCTTGAGAGATGTATCAAGCCTAACTTTATGCCCCTCAATACATATGACACTACAATATACCCAGCGGTAAATAATAACATATGGGAAAACGATACTCTTAGTGCAACAAATGAAGATGTGTGCGGGGCACAAGAACTTATTGATATTCTTAAAGTTCAAAATGATGACCGTTACATCAAGCTACAGACCGCAGAGGGTGGAGACGTTGCTGACTCTGGTAAGCTCATACTGAAGTTTAAGCATGGAAGATCAAAAGTAGATGAAATTACTCCGGGTGATTTTGACTTTGCATTTGATCAGGGCACAAAGAATATATGGTTCTCACCCAGTGGTGCATTTAATGTAGAAAAACGCACAGAAGAGATACAAGAAGACTCGCCTTACTTTAATGTAGAATCTTTAACACTCAAGGTTCTGGCTAAAAAAGAAGTGGGCACCAGAGACTATGTACTTGATGTTGTTGGTTACAGCGACGACAAGTTGTTGAATGTAACAAGCCCATCTGGAGGATTTATTCAAGACCCGTCTGGCGTTTTCTTAAATGACCAATTTGTGCCCCATATTGGACAGCACCCAGTTCTATCAGGCTTCTACGGTGACAACTCAGACTGGACAATGGGTGGTGCTGGACTATCTGAGAGAGATGACTACTTTGAGGCGAGCGGTAACGACCATTACAAATTGGCCCAGTACCCAGTGGTTAATACTACTGACTTCCAACTTTATGAAGTGCCCTTGGTTATTCTTGATGACAATGTAAGGTATGGAGTATCTAGAGATTATAGTCTAAGCTCGTTATTGGAACATTTATACTTAGACATTTATCCACTTCCTAGTGGTGCTTCTATTGCATACATAGAGCTTTGTGCTAGATATGCACCAGCAGACGGTCTCAACATCTACACTCAAGGTGGTGAGAAGATAGGCAAGGCTCAGGATGGTAGATCAGAAGGTGCATTGTTCCCATCGGGCATGGAATCTTATGATGACATACTAAACGCTGGCTCTGGGTATCAACCAATTTCTGCCATCGCAGGTCTTCCCCATGCTTATAGTTCGCCTGATACAATCAAAACAAACTACTCTAGAAGGTGGCGAGGTTCAGAGGGTACAGTTCGTGGACCATACGATATAGACTCCTTCAGCTTTGGTTTTGAAAATCCAACTGTAGACTATCCATTCTTGTCAGGTTACTACAAGTTTGATTCGTTTGGGCCAGAAAATAGATATGTATTGTCTGTTGATATGGGTCCATCCTCTCCTAGTGGCTTGGGTACTCTCAGTGGTCTGTGCTTGACTGATCCAGAGATTCACCATAATATTGGTTGGAGATTTGCAAGCGGCACACTGTTTAACGATCAACTTCCGGGATACAGCGGTAACTATACCACTACTGACTGGACATCTTTATCCAATGGTTCTACAACCTTTGTTGGCAACCCATTGTATGGAAAGATTGCCGACGCATTTGACAGAGTCATTAGAATTAGTGGTGAGGCTGGTGGTCAGAATATTGACTTTGGCCCTGTCGATGTATCTGGCGGTTTTGCTATCTTCACTAGATTCACACCAGACGCAAACGTTTCTGGAGTAGACTACAACCTGTTCGACAGTGGCGTTATTGTGTCTAAGTGGAGCACTGCTGAAGACATGGATTTTGCCCTCGGCTATGAGGATGGATTCCTTTGTGGTTACGCCCAAGATGTCAACGGTAATATTATAACAGTCAAAGATACTATCAAGTATAGCGGCTATCAATTCCCATTAAATACTATTCTTACATATAATGATAATGGCAACCATAGACTTAGACTTTACACTGATAATGAATTTGGTGGATCTGACTTTGATGTACTGAGAGCTACATCTTCTCCGTTCCATAAAAATGCAAACGATGCAAATATTGTCTTAGGATATTCTGCTGGCTCTGGCGTGGGCATGAATATGCTGGTCAGTGAGTTTGGTGTCTCTACCTATAGCTCTGGTGTTGATACCCTGTACGGATTTGGTACGAACATTGTAGCGTCCGGTTCAGATAAAACTTATAAGGGCGTTAACGCAGATGTTTTCTTAGAAAATAGTCGTGCTAAGTTCTTTGATCCTGACGAGTCTCATACTAATGACAGATATAAACTTTGGGACAGAGTAAACGAAGATACTTACAACGATTGGGCTATCGGTGACTTTAAGTGGTGTCAGTTTGGATTTGGGTTTGACCAGTGGCAAAAACGTCCAAACGCAGAACATATTATCTTTGAGTTAAATCATCATGGCTCTGGTTACTCACAAAACAATGACTTACCATTATTGTCTAATGTAGATAGTGGTGTTGCATATCATACACAGATGGAAAACGATTTCCTACGTTTCCATTTGTCAGACGTTCAAGATTCATTCTATGCTGTAAATAGAAGAATAACTAAAAACCTACCAGTCGGATACAAATTCTCTGAACGTGCCCTCGTTGTTGAGACCGTTATTGAGCATAAGACTGGTGCAGGCATAGAGTGGGAAGCATGTACTGATATCATGCCTTCTGGACCTCAGATGATCGTTAGTCTTTACACCAAGAAGCAGGAGCCATATTGGACTCCAGACGAACCAAACTGGGGACTTGTAAACCGTAAAACTCACTACATTAAACCGTCTAGTTGCTTAATCAAACTTGAATCCGTTTTTGATTACGATTCTATCTGTGAAGAAACTGATGCTTGGACTGTCTTCCCCGAAGAGCCAAGATTAAAAGACTTCTCAGAAAGATACTTTAAAGACGACGTAAATCAAATGTTCGTTCAGTACGACTTGGTTTACCCATCTGGGCCAGCGTTTGATTCTAGACTTGAGATGCACTCTTCGCATGTTAGGATGCAGGATGTCAATATTTGCAAGACTGCTAATAGTGGCACATTTAATTTGTATTCTAGCGGTGCTTATCCTGCGTCCAATACTCTGAATATGAACATTGGTGGTTTCCCAAGAGAAGTCAATGACAGTTTAGATCTTACTATTCAGGTTCCTTTTGATTACGATGTTATTTCAGAAGGGCTTCCTTCTGGTTTCCACCTCAATGTTAGTGGTGCTTTCCAGCGTAGTGAAGCACTTAACTTGTTCATCCCGCCACAGTCTGGCGACATCTCATTCAATCTATATGTCAGTGGTCAAATTCCAGATATAGCTTCTGGAAGTATGCCACTTGCCTTACCAGTTGTCCTCGGATCACTAGACAATTCCTTAGATGGAAATCCAGATACTTCAGATCCAAACTCTCCAAACTATGGCAGCGGGAATATCTTTGGTCTTCCTCTCACTGTCTATAATGTAGATTTCGGTGAAAGCCCAGAGGGTCCATTCCTCAATCTGAATATGTCTGCATCTCTTGGTGATAGAACTAGTATATACCGATCAATTCCAATGTACCTATATAATAGGTCTATTGGGAATACACAAGAGACTGCTGCAAGTGGATTTATTAATCTGAGCATGTTTGGAAGAAACCAGATTCCGGGCTCACGAACAACGTCTACTATGCCGTTGTATATTAATGCTCCAAACATAATTGATACAGACATGAATCTGTATCTCCATAACCCATTAGTAGAATCTTTACTGACAAGCACAGTTAATCTTGTTACGGCAAGTTACAATGTAGGATCTAAAGGTGCTGGATCTGCATTTGGACTGTGGCACAATAATAACTATGGAACCGGAATTGAACTAGAAGATAACTCTTATGCCGCCCTGTCCGCAGACAATGAGATTAGAGGTGTAGACTTAATAGGTTATGGATCTTGCACAGGGGACAGCCCAAGCAAAGCGGTTGATGCCGCACTTGAAACAGACTGCACTGTTTGGAGAGAAGAGACATGCAACGAAGGTGGAATATTCCGGGCCAAAGCTACTTACACAAATTCTGGTGCGATCAACTTTGAAGGCGGTTTAGGATACAGCGGAAACTACTATGGAATAAGGAAGTACACCCAACTTCTTCCTTCTACTCCATACTTTGCAACCATGAGTATTATTACTGGTTCTACCGACGCTATTCCTGTCCCAAGAACATTTGAGGAATGGGAATATGGAATGTGTGGTCCAGCTTGGTATGCAGACGGTAGCGGATGCTGTACAGAGGACTGCGATGGAAACATTGTATTCTCTGGTGTCAAACTTATTGGTGACGATGCCGGTGGTGTTCCTCCTTCTGCAAACCTTTACTCTGACTCTGACTTGATCGTTGCGTCTGGCAGAAGCATTGGTGACAAATTTGGTCAAAACGTTGCTGTCAGTGAAGACATCATGGCTGTTGCCGCACCTAATATCACAATTCCTGACTATGGCGTTTATCCATCTGGTGGTGGTTTTGGTAACATAGAAGTCAGCGGTGCGGGTGCTGTATTCTTGTATCGAAGAGGGCAAGACGAGGCTGGCAAGAAAGCAGATTGGGTCTTGGAAGAGCAGTTGATGCTACCATCTGGCTTTAGAAAAGATTATATCCAGAGAACAACAGATAATCTATTATCATTTGGTGATTTTTCTATCTCTGGAAACAAGTGGCAGATTGGTCAAGAAGGTAGACAGTTCGGTGAATCATTGTCATTGTCGGCCAGTGGTGACAGAGAAGTTATTGCCGTTGGAGCACCTCGTGCTAAATGGTCAAGACAGTTTGACGATCTTGTAACTTCTGGTGTTCCTACTGCGGGAATGATTTTTGCCGACCTGTTCGCATACAATAAGCCTAAGTTACAAAAGGTTGCTGCTTCGGCTGGTAAATTTAATATTCTTTGGAAATACTTCTCAGCACCTTGGAACGCTGGGCCAGACGAGTGGTATGCAGAAATTAAGCCAAATCTACTTGTCTTCCAATTAACCTACTCCAATAGGGATTATCCTAATATTCCTACCGATGAGTCTGATTGGTTTACACACAGATACATTCCTAGACTAGACGACCTTGATCTTCTAACTGAGGTTGGTTCTGGCGTACTTGGTGGATCAGGAACTCTTGCTGACTTTGTTGCTTCTGGTCAGCCGGTCGTATTCAACCAAATGTTCGATACTGTTCTCGATGGATTCTTTACAGCTTTCCCAAGTGGTAATCCAAATGCTGCTGCCTACAGTGGTATTCCAGCTATTATTGGTATGTTCAAAGAGCAGACAGGATCTACTGCTGGAGCTTTACAATATGCCGATGAAAATGGCACAGTTTACAATATATACGATAAGTTCCAAGATTTTTATGAGAAGCACTCATTTGCTAGTGGTGTTACTGACTTTGTTCAAGGTATTCAGCAAAGCGGTCACTTACATACAGTCATAGGTAAATCTGAAGACTGGGCGGACACATCTGTTGAGTTAATGCAGGATACTTTTGATAGTGGTCGTTTATCAACAACATTTACCAACACTACTTTAAATAGAAACTTTATCACTAGCGGTGTTGGTCAAATCTGGGGCAATACTCACGGGTCAGTTGTTACTGAGTTCCAAGTTCCTCCTGCATCTGGCGGTAGAGTTTACCTCTTTGAAAAAGAGCGTGACAACTTTAACTGTGTTCAAGTTATTGTTTCACCTAACGATGAATCTGAACTTTTTGATGATCCAGAAAGTATATTTGGTGCTGGATATGCCAAAACTTACAATGACCGTTTCGGACACTCTGTTGCTCTTAGTAAGAATTCAGAAGTATTAGCAATTGGATCTCCTTGGAATAACAACCCATGTAAGATTTATGAAAGAAGCGAATCGGAGATTCAAAAGGTATACGACAATATTAGAAGATGGCTTGTCTTCAAAGGAAGTCCATTTAATTACGCTGTAGAATACTATGATTCTATAGAGGGTGCTTCTGGTGCAGCAATCGCTAAGACAGCTACTTATGATTACATCAAATCTCCAGACAGGTTTGAATATCGAAACGATGTTACGTTCTGGGGTTCTTCACTTCCAGAGCCATATCAGTTGACGTTTGAGTACGGTCATAATGATGTTAGATATATCGGAACAAGAAAGTTCCTCATCGACGAGTTTGCGGGAACATCCAGAATGGGCTGGAGTTGCTCTGTAGACGAAGATGGTGAGATTGTAGCATTTGGGGCACCTACAGACTCCTTCAACGAATTTGAAGACATTAATGTTTGGGGCGATAATGTTAAGTCTTGGGCTTCTTATCATAACGCTGGTGCGGTAAGAATGTTCCACAATAGAAAATACTTCCCACATAACGAGGTTGTAGAGTTTGGCCGTTTCGGAAACTTAGATAGATCAACTCACGATGAAGAAAGAGACGCTGGATACTATGATGAAAGTAACTGGCCTTTAATCTTTGGTTCTGGATCTACCGGATTTTCAGACTACCAAGGTAAAGACTGGAGAAGAATGGACTTCTCGGAAATTGAGATTCCTCAAGAGGCCGGTCTTGCGTTTATTATTACGCCAGAAGTTGACGCTGCCAGTGATGAGATTATCGACAACATAAAAGATTGGCTGGAGCTTGGCGATAGAAATCTCGTCTTGGTTGGTAACGACCCAGTATGGGAAGATAATGGACTATACAAAGAGTCCAATGATATTATTAACAAAATCCTAGAAAAGTTAGGTTCTAGGATGCGGATTCAAGCCGCTAAAGATCAAAGCTACTCGATGCAAGAATGTGTTAGTCAGCAAGATTTAAATGATGATAAGTACAATGCAACCGCATCATTCTTGCCAGCATACTCTACTGCCAGAACAATTGAGTATGACGGTAAATATTATGTCAAGGGTGTTGGCGATATTAGAATAGACTTATCCAGAGACGGTTTAGAAGATTACTTTGCTACAATTGGCTGTCCAGACGGTGCGAGTTGTAATGGACCACCGCAGATCATCAATACAAAGTGTGAGTTCCCACTAGATGGTAATCGTGGAGATTTACGTGCTGAATGGAATGACTCTTGTGTTTTGACCACACCTAAAACATGTAAAGTTGTTCGATACCAGAGAAACTGGCCCCTCTTGTTCAATAACTTTACTCCTATTTGTGATGAGACACCACAACCGTTATTCCTCAAGAAAGATCAGTCACCAACACCAGTTTTGACAACTGCTGAACACCTACCTGATATTCACTGGTTTGAACCGGCGACTTCTGGACTTCAGTGCGATTACGAGCAGCGTTACAAGTATAGAGTTACACGTAAAAACGAAACATACATTTCTTTAGCAGAAGTTAATGAAGACGAGATTGCTTTCTCTATTCAAGAGGATACCGATTCATCTATATCTGGATTATTCAATGAGTTCACATTTGGTGGAGACATGTTTGATCCAGACACCCTTAATGGTCGAGATGGAATCTTGCAAGCTACGGGGACTTCATCGACATCTGAGAGGACAGTTAGAGAAACTGTCTATCCAGATCATATTTTTGCACTTGTTGAATCTGGTAAAAAATCCGATGGAACGCTCAATAACTCTAGAGTCTATATTTTAGCAGGCCAATGGCCCGAAGATGATGCTAGTAGAGGTATCACACACCCAACCAATAATGACGATAAGAATACAGAATTCTATCTCAATATGATCCGCAAGAACTGCGATGAGGCTGCTAAAGGTATTCAAATTAATGGGTTTACAGGAAGATCCTCCTTAAACAGTGCTTACAACTATGATGGTTCATCAACAGATCATAGTCTCGGTAATAAAATAAATGTTGAATTGTTGCTCGCTGGAGGATACTTTAAAGAGAATCAACCAATGAGTGCGTTGAACGATCAGATAGATTTTGCTTGGCTTGCGTTCCCATCTGGAAAACCATCAAGCAGTGACTTCGCAAGTTTAAACAGTTGGTTAGATACTGGTGAAAAGAAACTTATCATTACGTATAATGCGGATAATGAAGAAGATGCACAAGAAACTGCTGATAGAATTGATTATCTCTGTAGCGGACTTGGTGTCACCAGTAGGCCAATGTTCCTACCAAAACAGGGTGAATATCATAGAGAATCAGTGGTAGAGACTTACGGTGGAGAAACTTCCAGCCAGATTGTTAACTATGCAACCGACAGTGTTAGCGGTTGTGATGATGGATATGCATGGACATTCCCCAACTATCAATTTGCTACTAGCTTGAGTGGAATTGAATTTAGTGAAAAGACTGGCGGCGAGGGAAGTGATTTAGGTTTGGCGGATAAGAAGTCTATTGTGCCGCTTTCTGGAGGGGCAGATTTCGAAAGAATAATATCCTTCAATGATCCTGTCATTCAGACATACAAAGAGTACACTAGCAGAAACAACTGGACGATTGATGGAAAAGCTTCTGTTAAATTCCCAATCGAACCGGGATCTGGATACAGAGTTTGGGTTAACTGGGTTTCTGAGACTAAATTTGAAGAGTTTGGAATATGCCTAGATACACCTACTGAGATACTAAGAGAGGGCAATTTTGGCACAGCATCCACAAGTTTTGATTCATGTGGAACTATTACAGAATTGAATAAGACTACTACCTTTACTCCTTCTCAATTTGTATTTGATTTTAGAACTAATGAGGCACAGAATATAACCGAGTTAGAATTACAATTTAATACAAACAGATGGTCTAGCTTTATAGATGCTAAGTTGTTATCTGGTATTCCTTTACCACCTTCAACACCTCGTATTCTCTCAGTATCGGGAGCACCACTTGAAGTAATAACCACAATTAGTACAACTACGAGTAGTGGACTTGTGCCAGATGGTCCTCCTATTCCAGTTAATTGTATGTACATTGTCAACCCTGCTCAGAGCGGATACATTCCGGGCGAATCAAGACCTGTAAAACATAAGAGCGAACTATACTGTGGAGACATTCCATTTGACGATCCTGATTGTTTAGAGGCTTCTGTAGATTGGGCACAGGAAGAAATAGAAGATGGCCCAGTCATTGTAGCAGAAGAGTTTGAGAACTTTACTTCATTCAGAAATGGATCTAGAAGATCAAAGATTATTCTGATTTCAGACTCTACGTTATTGCAGGGGCAATGTCCTCACTATAGGGCGGCTGCTACTCAGGGTAATCAGAGTTTTGTTAGAAACCTGTATCCGCCTAGTCCAGAAGAGTCAAGAGATGGCAGCGTAGGATTTGGCGGTGGAGCCGGTTCCCCACAAGGTCAGACTGGAGGGTTTGATCTTGGTATTCCTAGAAATACTGTTTCTGGAAAGAATTGGGAATTTACACAGAAGATACGTGCTCCTGAGCGTGGCAGTACAGCTAAATATGTTGCCGTAAGTGGATCATCTATTGGTGCTGACACCCTTTGTCCAAGCCGACTTTGGGGTGGAAATGGTGTGGCAGGTAGTTTGGGTCTTTATTCAGATAATGAAGATTCTTATGATCCAACCACATTAAACAGACCTGAAGAAATTAAAGAGCCATTAAAAATACAGGCTAGAAAAGAAGAGTTCTTTAATAACGACGCACTTGGAACTCATGGTGTTTATCCAAGATTTAGCGGTGATTTCCTAGATATTGTAAATTACCAAGGTGGTATTTATCAAGATTACGACTTGCTGTTAGATCTTAATGACGATACAGATAAAGACTTTATTGTTGATGCCGGTATTGGTGGCGGCATGACAGAATTGATGAAGATAGAGAACACAGATTATCTAGATTATGACATATTTAATTCTGGATGTCCGGGCGACTTGTTCGGTCACTCTATTGAGATCAATGATGGTAAGTTAATTGTTGGTGCTCCTTACAATGCGTTTACTGCTGAAACAGCGGTTAGCGGAATTAGTGGAGTTGTCCAGTGGCATGAGATTCAAAATGGAGAAGCTGGGTCTGGAGCCAAGATTGGTGCAGATGGTGGTGCTGGTGCCGCATTTGTATACAACAACACAGACAACGGCAGAAATGTAATTGCAGAGGGTTTACCTTGGGAGTTTGGTGCTAAGATCAAGCCTGATAATGTAAATGTTGGACTTTACGATTTCTCTCCAAGCCCAATTGAGGTTCTGGAAGCGGAGCGTGGTCCACACCAAATTGTAGATCCTAGCTTTATTCTTGAATATGGAAGAAGGGGCGATAGATTTGGATTCTCTGTTTCTATGGATTGTGATATGGCAGCAATCGGTGCTCCTAATCATGACTTCGCTACCTTACATCACCATATCTACAGCGGTGCGGTCGCCTACAATGGAAGCGGTTTAAGTACAGCTTTCCAAAGAAAGAGCTTTAACGGCGAATACGATATTCCGTCTCATTCCTTCTATGACTTAGCCGATTCTGGTATCCGTGTAGACCAGTTCAACAATAATAGCGGTCTTATGATCCTCAATGGTGGTGCTGTTTATAACTACAGAAATGAATTAGTAGATTTTGGAGCCAGAACGCAGGAGTGGCAGTTTGCTGAAAAGCTGTACGCAGTGGGATACCAAGACAGAGTTCAAACAGATATTGATGATGATGGATTTGGAGGATTCATTCTAACTGCTAGTGGGTCTGATAACGACAACTTTGGAAAATCTGTAGCCATTTACCGCTCTTTCCGTGGTGATAGTGATTACACGCTGGCAATTGGATCTCCAAACCATGATTGGCCTACAAGCGGCAATCACCCAACGAGTGGGCTTGCAAATGCTGGATCTGCATATACCTTTGATGCTATGCTCAGAGAGCAAATTCCAGCCATTCCAAACAGTGGCGGATGGATAGATGCCCACGTATTTGGCAATAAAAAACCAAAAGAAAGTACAGATAGATTGGAAACTAGGGTATACCAGAACGTTTCTGGCGACCCAATTGAATACAAAATTTCAGGAATTATCTTTAGTAATCAAAATGGTGACATCTTCTTAGAAGTTTCTGGCTTTGACCCCTCCAGAAAGGGTTTTGTGGCACACAGACCATACGTAAAAGAGGTTGATCTAAAGATACTATTTGGAACTCCAGAAGATGGTTCTATGAATCTGGTTGCTTCTGGCAGACCAGTATTAGAGTCTGGAAACATGAATCTTTCTATGTTGGGAGCAAGCAGTGCAAATGTGTATAATACTTTAGGACTGAACAATTTTGGCGTAAGTGGGATTGCTTCTGCCGATGGGATAGATCAAAGTGGATTGTTCTTGAACATATCAGCACCAAGTGGCCCACTCCCAAGTTCATTAAATTTAGTCATGGGGAGCACTGCAACTACAGACTCTCTTGATTTAAGGATAAGAGGTTTCTAAATGCCTATAAAAGTACACTATAAAAACGACCCAACACAGATTTGTTCCATACGGCCAACGCCATTTATACAAATCTCTGAGGCTGTATTAAAAAATAAGCAGGGCACCTTTGGTGCTACTTATACCATCACGCTGACGGGTACGTTACTTCCAGAACATGGCACACCCTATGCCCTAAATTCTGCAACGGACCAGATTTTTGATTTCTTTACTGGTCCTGCCGATACAGGGACTCTCATTGGCCCATATAATCAATTTGATAATGTTCCACTATCTGTTAGGGCCAAGCCGCCTAGACAGCAGATCATAGAAGGTTCCAATCCCACAATCGTTCAAAACACCAAGCCTGCTTCTGCTATTGTTAGCAAGCAACGTGCTCTTCGGGCACTATTTGCTCAAGATGGTCAACGAGTAGAACTTTCTGATGTTCTAGACAATGCCGGTGCTACAGTTGTTTGTTACCCCAGAACTGTAAGTGTTGATTTTACAGAGGGGCCGTATCTTACAAAATCTGAATTTACTATCGTCCTAGAAGCAGATTATCTTCTTAGAGGTAATTTTGATGACGATCAATTGCTCGTAGATTTGGAGGGCACTTTTGCCAATAGCGGTCTTGACGTAAGAAGCACAGCAACAACAATTCAAACGTTGCTAGACGATGAAGACACAGCTTTTATTGAAACCTATAGTGAAGATTGGAGCTTAGAGGCAGACGAAGCTGGTGGAGAAAGCCCTGACAATCCGATAACATACAGAATTACGCATAATCTAAATGCCACAGGTAAAACCGTTTACGGTCCAGACGGTTTAGATTATAACTATAATCAAGATCCTTCTAACACGATTAATCGTCCTGCTTGGGAGCAGGCGAAGAATTTTGTTCAGAAGAGATTATCATATGGTGGCAGCGGCATACCTTACCCAAATATCGCAGGACAAATAGGTTCTGGAACCGTAAATTTGGTAGATTCTTACGGCGGCTATAACCACGTAAGAACTGAGCAGATCGGAGTTACTGAAGGTACTTATTCTGTATCTGAAAGTTGGGTTTTGAGTAGTGGCACTGCTAATGAAACGTTCAGCATGACCACTGCGACCTCCAATACAGATCCATTTGTGTCGGTTAATATTGATGGAAACATTAAGGGTTTAAGAAGTATTTCCCCTTCTGGTTTTGGAGACCCATCTCTAAACGCCGCAAGCGGTGCTTATGCTAATGCTCTTAGAAAATATAATCAAATATCCAATAGTGGTCAATTTGGACTGACTAGTGACATATACAAACGTGCGAATAATCTCGTTGCTGTCGCATTAAATTCTCAGCCCGTGTCAATTAGCCTTGGAACCAATCAATACAACGGAGAAATCACTTATAGTTTAGCCTTTAATAATAGGCCAACAAATATTATTTCTGGTGTTATTGCCGAGAGTATTCAGGTTAATGATACATATCCGGGAGACGTATTTGCTATTATTCCAGTTATTGGTAGGGCAACCGGTCCTGTTCTACAGTATATTGGAGGACGAACAGAGTACAAAAGAGACGTATCAATCAATCTCACGATGGATTACACTAAAATTCCATATGGCAAAGATAGAAAAACCTTGATACTTAAAAAGCCTAGTTTGGTAGAGCCCACTGCTAGTCAGATAGCAGAACTTCTTGGGGAACTTAGCCCAAAAGGTGAGCCGGGAGTTAGAAAGTATTTTATTTCGCCACCTTCTGAAAGCTGGAACCCTAAAGAGGGCACTTATTCATTCAACATCTCTTGGACGTATGAGTTGGACCGATAACCATGACACATGCCGAAAAACCTCAATGGTCAGATTTTTACAATAATGATCCCCAATTGGGACCATTGTTGCCGCTTACGTCTGGTCAACAAGTACAGTTGGTCTCTGGTGTTTTGCCATCTGGAGAGTCTGCGTTTTTTGATATTAGACAATTACACGCAGTGCGAAGTGAAGCTTCGGGATTTAGAGGTTCGGGTATTAATGCACCATTTCCATACCCAAATCAGTCTACGAAAAATGAGTTTAAGTTTACAACGAACCTAAATCCATCGGGAACAGGTGAATCGGGTGAAGATTCTCAATTTTCAGAAATGTTTAGTGATGAATGGTGGGCGGCATCTGGAATTATAAAGACATACCCAGCAGACGTTGTTGGCTACACGTCTGGCAATCCGGCCATGAACGCACAGGAAAGTGGCATCTTCCACTGGAACAGCGATGTAAATCCTGAAATTGCCCAACCAACACCAGAAAAAACCATTATTGGTTGGGTAGTTCCAGAGGGCGAAGATAGACCGATAAGATTTTACACTCAGGACGAGTCACTCAAAGGATCTAAGTTTTCTAACGGAGAAGAGGTAAAGAGATTGGCAAGAGAAGATTTCAATATCTTTAATGATTACATCCATCACCAACTTATGCCAGACGAGGCTATTCCGGGGGAAACATTGAACATACCGTTCTTGTCGTCTTATAGAAAAGTAATAGACTTGGACGTTTACAAACAAGGATAAGGAATTATGATTGGAGATAATGTCTACGGAATAATACCGCCATCTGGCGAGTATAACAAAGATTGGCCTGTACATTTTAATCTACCTCAAGGTGCGAGCGGTGAGCTTTCTACCGGAGGTTGGACTGCCGATGTACAAGCATCAGGAAACTATGGTAACGAAGGTTTTGTACAGCAGACCTTTCTGGGTGCATCTATTAGAGATTTTGATCTAAGTGCTGGGTTTGGTGATTCCGCATCTTCTATGACGATCAATCTTGTTAATGATGAATACAATGTTTCGGATCGTCAACCATTGGGTAGAGGAGATGACCCATATCATAATGGTAACAGCGATCAATTCTTACCGCCGGTTGTTGGTACACCTGTGTATTTTAAATTCGGTAAAAATCCGGCTACTATAGAGCAGGCTTTTCGACAAACATATGACGATCTCTATGGAATTCAGACTCTTCCTACAAAAGTTGCCCCTAATGCTTGGGGCTACACGTTCCCAGAGATTCCTTGGGATGCAGAAGATTTTGATGAATTACCACCTTACCACTTGGTTGATAGAATAAACAATGTCGCCCAAGATAGAAGTTTGTTATGGAACATAGATACACCTTGGCGTGGTCGTGCCCACTTTAATTTTGGCGGTATCCTACAGAGTTACACTCAGAACAAAGGTCCGGGCGGGAAACCAGTATACTCTGTTTCTATTACAGACCCAAGAGAAATTCTGTCAAACGTAAATGTTCTTTTAAACAATTATCAAGACACTACTTTCAACTATAAAAATCTGATCAATCTTTATGGGTTTTTAGAGTACGATCCTTCTACATCTCTCTTTACGGAATTTAGCACCAAAGCTAAAGGCATAGGTGTTATTGA
>Ga0208019_1000861_pt1 | contig 16479 bp, 21 predicted proteins | sample CB_VirMetaG_5_FD_184540 | JGI IMG/M metagenome (GOLD analysis project Ga0208019, IMG submission 184540) | Freshwater to marine saline gradient viral communities from Chesapeake Bay - CB_1508_1D Viral MetaG (SPAdes) (version 4) | ecosystem: Environmental > Aquatic > Marine > Coastal | place: USA...
TTGCAGAGTCTGGAGCCATTTGAGGAATTTCAATAACTGCAGAGTTAGGAATAAGCTTCATATCATCTACAAGTTCAGGATGATGTATAGCAAGATATTGATACAATGCTTCATCTTTGTTGCACTGCATACGTCTGATATAATATTTAGAGTGCCATGCATGAATACCAGAGCTTGTACCTACAACACATGAAGTAGTGCCACTTGGTTTTACTGTAGTGATTCGAGCTGCAGGATTAATACCTATGAGCTTTGCTGTTTGATAGTTGGATTCAACTGCAATACTTGCTGCTTCTTTAAGATCAAGGGGATATACTGCACCATTGCAGATACCTGTCATGCCTACACCTACAAGAGCATCTTTTTCAGTTGTCTCTTTCCAAATAGGTCTAAGGTAATGAAAGTCTGTAAAGCCTGCCTGTAGTGTACCAAAGAAAGCCGCAGCTCTTGCACGTTCATTTAGATCAAGTTGATCTATTACATTGCCCGCATTTATTTCTGTAAGATTACAGAACTGAAACGGTCTCAGTGCAATTTCACAACATGGATTGGTTCCCCAGTCCTTATCATTTGTAAGATATGTACCTGGCTCTCCTGATCCTGACTCCTCTATCTTCTTCCATAGATTTACGAAGAACTCCTTTGTAATTCTATGACGTAACAATACAGCAGAGTTATTGGCACGTCCACGTTGAGGATTCTTTTCCCACCATGATCCGCTTTTACATGCTATCATTTCATCATCATCTGCGGAAAATAAGGAGATAAGAGCAGCTCGTCTAATACCTCCAGCAAGTACAGCATCTGCAATATGACAGATCATATCATGTACTTCAATAGGTGTAAGCTTTTCTCCATCTTGTTTACGCTCAAGCATAAGCTCAAGATTGAATAGACATTTCTTAAGTGGCTCAGGCCCAGGAGCTTTACCACCTGCAGTTACAAGCCTTGCACCTTTAGGTCTAATATCAGAAAAGTCAAATACAGGCTTTGTCTTTCTTAGACCGAAGTATGCTGACATCAAATGACGTACAGCATCAGCCCATCCCTCAATAGAATCTCCTACAAGATACTTTTGAGTTTTCTTAGGCTTACTGATATCAGGAAGATTATTTACATGGTCACGTTGTACAGAATAACCTACGCCTGTACCTCCAAGTAATAAAAACATTGTCTCACTGAATGCACGGTAATCATCAATGGGAAGATAAGCGCAATTGTACACTCTGGATTCTGATTTTTCAATAGCAGGGCCAGCAAACTGTGCACCTCTCATTGACATCAATATTTCTTTGTTATACAAATATTTAGCGTTTTCTTCTATTCTATCTACAATTGTTGGATACCGTTTCTTCATCATTTCTATGTAACGTGTTACGATCTCGTCCCACGTTTCTCTTCGTTCTTCACTCGGTACATACTTAGCATATTTGTTAAACACTACGATGTCACTGAGAATTTGATTGCTTTTGTCCATTTTGATTGATTTTTAATTAGAAAAGACATCAAAGATATGGAAGGTCAAAAGACCTTCCAACCTTTGACATCAGTTTTTACTTCTTTTTCTTGAGATTTTCTAACTGAGTAGCCAGTGCCTCGAAGTTCAGCATGGAGTTCCATTACCTTACGTCTTGCACGGGTTGTACTTTCATAAGAAGTTAATCCATTCATACTTAATAAAGTAAGAAATTCTTTTACAGTCATAAAATCTATATTATAACCTTTATTAATAAGATCATCATACCAGACTCTAGACATAAGCTTGCGATCAGATTCTCGTAATCGGGAATCTGACTGCAAAAGCTTTTTTACACGTTCATATTGTTCAGATGGTTTTTGCATCATTTTTAAAAATTAGGACTTATACGATGTTCTTTATAATCTAATTTATTTGTAAACTTAGAATTATAGAAGAATAATATCTGATTATTTTTGGCAAATTCTATAAAGCATGATGGAAGACTAGTTCCTAAAACTAAGATATACATATCTTTATAGTAATCTTTTTTAGGATCTATGCTATCATACCCATCAGTTATTAATATCGCAGGTCTTTTCTCTTTTTGAGCTTTTTTGATACACTGTCGGATATCAGTTCCTCCAGAAAATCTAGCTTTAAACAGATCTTTCTTATCAAATTCTTCTATTTGCCCATGCGAAGAAAACAAATAACTCTTTCTAAGAATATTCAATTGCATAAGTCTGAATGCAAGTAAATGAGCTAAAGTTCTAAACTGAGTATTATTAAATTCTCCTCCATAGACCTTACTTGCCATAGAACCTGAGTCATCTATATAGATATCAAAACTAACATGCTTGGTCTTTTTTGTAACCATAAGGTCATCAAATAGAGCAATATGTGCAAAATTTTCTATATTGGATATATCATCTATCTCATCTGCTTCAAATATAGATTCTTCAGTTACTCTGTCTTTACCTGTAGTAGCTTCAATTGCATAATCAATAGTAGACTTAAGAAAGTTACCTATCTGGCCTTTATTTATTGATCGTAATTTAGACATTACATTTTTAGGAAGAGCTTCTAATTGATCAAGATCATTTGGAGCATCTCCAGATAAGAATCCTCCTGGAAGATTTTCTGCATCTGAAATATCCTTTTTAATACTATTTTGAACAGAAGCACTTGCTTTTTCTATAGCATCCATTATATCCTGATTAGGAGTTCTGCTACTATCTCCTTCGGCATTGGCTTGCATATCATCTGCAAACTGTTGCATTTCTTCAGGAGAAAACTTATCTAATAATTTTCTAAGAATAGTTATAGAATTTTTAGTAGCTATATAACTATACAAAGTATTATCATTTGTAAGTTTTTGAAGCAAATGATTATCCAATCTTGATAATATATGATGCCACCAATATTTATCAGGTCTTAAACTGTAGTCTTTATCTTTTTCATGCCAATGATTAAAAAGATCAGATAAAAGATTGTCTGCTCCCTGATTAATAATAAAATCATTTCCTGTAGGAATATGATTCTTCAACTTACGATGAATAAGATAGCCATCTTCTTTAGATAGAGAGTTATTGATGATGCACTTTGGACGTGCACCATCAATATTATTCATTATGTTTTCTCTATACCTTAACTCTACTTTATATCGCTCATAATTAAATGTTTTCATTAGAATGTAAAGTTTAGTGAACTAACAAAGCTATTATCTATTTGAGAAGAGTTTACAATACTCAACATTTGCTCTTTAAGAGTATTTGCTCTAGTTCTATAACTACTCATTTTACCTAATTCATTCAACTCTGTAGTGATGTTACGCACAAACATAGTAGTATAACCATCATTACCTGCCTTTATTACATCAGGAAGTTGTGCAATAAGAGAAGAAACGTTATTCTCACGCTTTGTCTCTAGTTTAGAGCTAAGAGCGGCAGCATGGCTAGGAGCTACAAGAGCACAGATGTTCAATAAAGCTTCTTTATCATCATAATTGTAAATAAGTTTTACAGCTTTAACAACATCTACAAGAGCATAAAGAGTACGATCTGATACATCAGGATACACAAGATCTAGAAATTTATTAAAAAGCTTTTTATCATATTCAGCATTTTTAATATCTTCTTTATTTGGAACATCAATGGTCAATGTTTGTACAGAATTATGATCATCACAGATCTTTTTCATAGCATCACTACCAACTCGTTCTACTTTCTGTGTAAGAATGAATCGATCCCAGAAAGGATTCTCAAGCTCATCTTCAGGAATAACATTACAAGAACCTGCAAACGTTGTCCATTTACATTTCTTGATAGTATCACCATAGAACAAAGCTTTTTCGCGCATTACAGACAGCAATGTATTTCTAACACCTGATGTACCTTTATCGACCTCGTTAATCAATACAAACTCTGCATCTGCAATAGGAGCATCTATTTCATACTTTTTATCTTCAAGAAGTGCTTGCATGTTCACACGGCCTTTGATTTCCGAAGTACGAGTACCCTCATCAAGCTCGATAATAAAGGTTTTTTCTCTTACAAGGTCTTTATTGAAATTATATTTACTTGCAGCATAGTCAAGTAACGCTTGTGTTTTACCCACACCTGGTTCGCCTAGTAATAATATAGGCATCTGTACAGACTCGCCAAGAGCTAAGATTTTAAATACATCTTCTTTTCCTACAAGTCTAGTTTTAATGGTTCTCTTTTCCATTTTTAGTGATAAGTTTTAGATTAAAAATTTCAAATTGTTCTTGCCACATTGGAAATGGCTGTATATTATTTACTGCTTTATGTAATTTAGTTCCTGGTACAAATACTTTTTTGTATTTATCCGAAAACAGATCATATCTTCCAATAAGAAAACTATGATAGTCTTCTAGATATTTCTCTGGTACTTCTATCATATGCATTACATGTCCAGGTGCAGCATCGTATATGCCATAGCAGGACTTATGCGCTTCTACACGCGCTTCAAAGTCTGTGTACTGCTGCGTAAACTTAGGATTGTAAAGTATATGAAGAATTTCAGGTTCGGGAGGCTGAAGAAAATCAGCTCCCAAATATAAATTCCTGAAATTAAAAGAAGGTGTTTTGCTTATGAAGGGAAGCATCATAGGCAAAAGAAAATGTGTAGTATAGTTTCTAGCTAAACTACTTGATGATATCGAGGGTGAGCGACCCAGTGCGTTTAAGGGACTCAAGCTGCTCTTTATGCATATCCCAAAGACATTCTTCCCTATGCCATTTGAGTTCATGTAATAACTGATAGACACTCTTTAATTCTTGACCTGATTTAAGATTACCACCAGTATAAAGACTACGTTTTAAATCATCATCACTCATTTGAAATACAAGAGGAGAGTTTTCACAGTCCATTTCGGCTACAATGAATCTAAAGTTCTCAAGGCTATAATCTCTAAGCTTTTCATCTTTATACATATAATCTCTAATAGCTGCTGTGTAAAAGGCGCCTTGTCTGAAATATCCATATTGAATATAACTTTTTTCAAACTCAAATACAGATTTACCTGTGGTCTTCAAATCAAGTGGAAGTACACGTTTCTTAGTATGGTCTATTATAACTCTGTCCAAATAGGCTTTACACTCAACATCTTCAAGCTTAAAGAATATCTCCATCTGGTCAATGGTCTCCATCAATGGGTGAGAAGCTGCATCTTCTATATAAAACTTAGTATGCTCATTAGTTTTAAGCATGTGTACAACTTCTTTTACTTGAGAATATTCAGTTTCACTGAGTAATTTTCTATCACCTGCTTTCAGAATCTCATTATAATATTTCTTTGCTTCAGAATTAGGAGCTTCAAACTTTTTAAGCACTGCCTCTTTAGTAAGTTTAAATCCTGATTCTTTATAAGCAAGCTCAAATAGATCTTCAAATTTTACATGCTCAGCTCCCTCCATAGAACTATATTGTACTAATTTTTGACAAAGATCGCCCATCATACCAGAAGGACGCTCAATTGACATTATAGCAAATTGGTCTTCAAACTTTTCAGGTTCTGTTATTAAGCAATCTACTGCACTGCCTTTTGAGAAATATCCTGTTCTTACTTCTTCAGGATTCAGTACATGATTCATGTACAATTTCGGTGAATGGGCAAACAGATTAAGAGATGATACACTCATCCTATGCGCATTCAATTTTTCATAATCTATCATATGATCTGTATATTAAATACTAATTTTCTATCATCAGAAGGTATATAACTTACTTGACCAGCGCTGCGTACATATGCAACACTGTCTTCTGGAATCTTGCCCTTCTCTACAAGAGTATCCATAAACCATTTGACCCAAGGCCATTGGTTATCACAATCCCATTTATCAGAGTCATTAGGTTTATATATATCAAGCCATACACGTAGATAACACCCAGTAGGTATTTCTATTTCAGGTAAGTCATCAATATACTCTCCTAGATATTTATGCATCCACCTAGCTACTGTAGCTCTAGCAGTATAGTGCAAAGAACCGTCATATATTCTTTGACCATTAATTGTCCAGTATTTAGGTTTACCTGCTACTAGCGGATTTGCAATTACTCTATTTTTATTGTAATCTACTAAATAACCTTTTTGATCAAAATACAAATGACCTGCTTTTAGTTTAGCAAGATGCTTTTTAGGTATCCTATTGTTTATTTGATCACTTTTTTTAAAATACTTTGCCCTACGTCTTTGACTGATAGGGACTTTATCTTCATAGTTTGGAATAACTACTTTCCATGTCTTTCCTATTTTTGACATTTTATATTCTTTAAAAATTCAACCGCACTATCTTCTCCCTCTGCTTTTATAAGATCTGATATGTCTTTGTGACGTTCTACAAATAGCACGTCTATTGTGATCATGCTATTAAATTCAGATCTTAGGTATGCATTCAATTCTTGAGCTCCGTTACGTCCTGATTGGTCGTTATCAAATATAATTGTGATAAACTTTACTTGTTTAGATTTAATTATCTCTACCATTTTTTCATACTGGGTCTTAGTATTTTCTGATTGCGGAGCAATAGCAGGATACCCAAGACTGTCTAGTACCATTACATCTTTTAGAGATTTTGTAATTATCAAACAATCTATCTTTTCAGGAAGTTGTGCCTCACCTTGTATATCAAACTCAGTAGTGTTACTTAGCCATTTGATGTCCGTATTCAAAGGCCTATAGACTTTAACTGAGCCTGATGGAAATTTATAACAAAAAATAGGCTGAGTATATGCATATCGTAAGATTAGTTTCTTATCTAAGAATATGAATTTACCAGAGTACACATTATACTTATTAAGTGTTTCAAGATCTATATTGTACGCTGCCCAATAATCCAGATCAAACTTTGTAAATACTTGAGGTTTGAACTGAATTAGTTTTTTACAATTTTCTTGTTTTTCTACATTGTAAACTACACGCTTGGGGAAGGAAGAAGGGTAAACGGAGGTATCTGATAATTTTAAGCCTAAATCCCTATCTATTATACGCAATGCTTCTTTAAAATCTACATTGTATATATACATTACCAGATCAAAACAATTACCAGACAATCCATTAAAGTCTTTAAACTTTATGTTCCCATTGCCTGCCATATATAAGACAAAAGAGGGGTTTGAGTCCTCTCTAAGCGGGCTAGAATAAGCTTTGCCTAGTTTGAAATCAAACCCCATATAATGTCTTATAATGTAAGACTCACTTACTAACTCCAAAATATTGGCCTTAGTAAGTTTTTTAGGAACTCGTATGTTCCTTGAGTCATACATTAGCTGTTATTTAAAATGGCAGATCATCGTCTGTATTTACAACTTCAGCAACAGCTTTGGTCTCTTCTTTCACCAGTTTGTCATTTTTACTGATACGTAACTTACTGGGAGAAGTCTCCATTGTTTCCACAAATGGAGTATAGTTAGGAAGAGAAGCGTAATCACGGTAGTTGTATACAACTTTCAATCGAAGGGCTTTACTGTAATTACGATTCTGCATTAGTTGAACCAGGTTAGTACAGAAAGAACTCCAATCAGTTCCTGATACTACAAACTGATCTGCAGAAATGAATTGAGTACAGATATGCTTGATTCTTACAAGCATACTATTCACTCTACGGTTAACAGCATCTTCTTTAGACTCACCTTCTTTAGGTGTAACATATTGAGGGTTTATCTCAAACTCGTTATGCGTTAGAACATTACCTTCTAGATCAGTAAAGTTAAAACTGAGGTAACTATTACCGTTTTTATCAGCTTTTTTCTCTAATCCACTGAATTTAACATTCTCATTGATTCCTACAGGAATAGGACTTATACCGCTCCCTGCATCTACTGTAAGATCTTTGCTAATAGAATACATTTATTTATTTCTATTTAATTAAAAAATATCATCGAAAGCAACTTCTTCTACTTCAAATTCTTCAACAGTGCTTTCTTCTGTTGTAAGAGCTGCTGACGTTTGAGTTGTGTCAGTCCAATCTTCTCCCTCTCTAGTAGATTCCATACTAGTAGACGTAACCTTGGTATCTTCGATTGAAGTTGTAAGTCTATAAAAAGTATAACCTTCGTATTCTGGATAAGTCACAGGTGTCTCATCCACATACAAAGTACACTCTCCAGTACTAGGCAACCCAAACGTAGATCTAAGATCCCTGTTGTGAGGTTTGTTTGTTGTATAACCTTGAGCATTGATAGCAACACCATCATTGTCTGGTGCCAGAAATACATATGCGTTTTCTTCTTCTGACTCAGGATATGCAAATCCAATGCGATTAGTATTTTTTGCAATACGTAATCTGCTAACAAGATTTGGAGACAATCTCATTCTACCATTATCGGTTAGATTGATACAAGAAGTATCTCCATACTTATTCATTCTTTCAACTTTTTTACCTACAAGTTTCATTTTAATTGTTATATTCAGTTACTGTTTTAATTACACTGTTAAGATCGTTAGTGATCTTTAGATCTTCAAACATGCCACGAGGCGATTTAGCTGTAGTGGTACCATCACTTTGCGTTACAAAGTATCTTTGAATACTCCCGCTTTCATCAGGAGACACATCGGTAAATAGCACTACGGTAAACATACCTTCTACATTGATTTTCTCGTCAACAAGTTTACCGATAGTTTTGAACTTCAGTTTTCTGTTGCCTTGTAAATCTGTAGAAGCTTCAGCATGACCGAGCATTACAAACGTAATATCGTCTCGCATATTCTTACCAGTATTGATTATCTCCCAGGCATGTAAACCTATGTCGGTAAACTTATCAAAGCCACGTTCATTAGCTCTACGCATAAACTCGTTAGCCATGATATATTGAAAATCATCAATAACCACATGTTTGACATGCGGCATATTTTTATCAATATGTTTTAGCATATTGACAATTTTCAATGGATCATCCGTACTCAAGTAATTACCAGTAGGATTATCCTTTGATAGAGCCGCATATTTTGACTTCCAGCCTCTAAATGGAAGTGGTTTATTTGCTACGTTAATGATAAACGTAGCCTTAGAATCAAGCAGTTCTATACTAGTGGATTTGCCACTACCTGATTCCCCAATTACTAAGATTTCTTGACTCATTATGAAAATATTTGATTGTATTCGTCTACTGTGTTGTGTTTTAGATTATCCAACATACTGAGTACTAATCCGCTTTCGCCATCACGATTCTTAATTATATGCCAATAAATCATGGCTTGAGTATGATTGGTCGGATGAACAACAGGGAGATTTTTAGGCCCGTATGTCTGAAGATGAAGCATAAATGGTTTATGCGACACCATTACATAATCGGAACCGTGAAACACAGCATCACTACCGAAGATGTCTTTCTTCATTGGATAATGCTGCATAGGATTCGCTAATCGCTCGGACTTTTCTATCTCTCTGTTGAGCTGACTCAGTGCTATAAAGATACATTTTATTCTCTTCTTTACAAACATAAACATGCCATAAAGTCTAGATAAGATCTCACGTTCTGCTGCACCTTGAGCACCTCTAGTAAGTAGAGTATGGTCAAGGAATATAACAGTACCATAGTGTTTACCTTTTATCTTCTTCTGTTCCTCATGAAAGTTCATTATTGTATTGAATATTTCTTGGACTGTGCCAGGCACGTCTACATAAAATATATCATAGTTAGAAATTTCATTGTTAATATGATTTTCTGCTATTTGAAAATCGCCATCTGATAATGAAGCCTGACCTGAATACAATTCTGTAACAGTTCGTGACATTTTCGCTGATATTTTCCTACCAACTTGTTTAAGTGCCAACATCTCGAAATTAAAACTTAGCACAGAAAAGTTTTCGTTAGGATTATGATCAAAGAAACTTGTCTCTAACTCATTTGCAATACTTGATTTACCTGAACCTGACATACCAGCAATAGTCATAATAGTATTCCATTCGATACCGCCCGTTAGTCTGTTGTTCAGTTTAGGCCATCTTGTTTTAAGCGACCTAATTGCACCCTTTCTCCTCTTATCAATATAATCTAAAGCTTCGGTACCAGCAATACTGATATGTTTGTAGTCTAGACTATTCGATTTTTCCGCCATAATTTACTGTTTTAACAGGTTTGTAATTAGGACCACTAATATGACTAAGAACGTCACGCCATATCTCTTGTAAGAGCCAGTTTTTCAGTGTCTTTAGATACGGAAGATTACCTGAATCAGTATATCGCCTGACATAGTATTCAATTGCATCTTGCATCTGTTGTGGTGTTGCTCTTTTACTAGTTATGATTTTAACATAAAGTTCTTTAATCTCTTTAGTGCCCTCTTTTAAATAAGACTCCGTTCCATTTGTACGTCTTATCTTTACAGGATAAGCATCTAGGAACTTTTTAAACTCGGTATCATATACCGAATCTGATATTTCAGTGATGTCTTCATCACCTAGAAAAGGATTATCAGATTTTTGGTCAGCATAACTATCTACAAGACCGTAAATAAAATCATCGCCTTTTTCTGTACTGATATATCCTTTATCGCCATCAAGGTGTAACAAAAAACCTTTAGTAACAAGTTTACCATACACTGAAAACAGTTTTAAGTCTGTGAATTTCTCTTGGTATTTATCTATAAGATGTTCTTTATCATAGACTTTACAGTATAGAATAAAATACTCCCTAAGAGATAGATTGTTTTCTATCAATGTTTGAATAAATGGTTCACCAATTGCTACCATAATTAATAGTTTAAAGATTAGAATAATTGTCGGCTTGAATTATAAGCCTTTCTCTCTCAACTAAATATTCGTCTTCTTCTGGAAAAGTATATTCATATTTAGTTAACTGCCAATCTCTTACTTTTATACTATTTCGTCTAACGACTCGACCCACTTTACTTTGTCTTTTTGAGTTCTTTTTCTTACCCATTTTACTTCTTGACTACCTTTTATGTAAAGATTAATGTAAATAGCCTCTTTGCTATCATCCGTCTTACGCAACGTTCTTCCTTTTCTTTGGATGTTATCTAAGGCTTTGGAGCTACCAGCAGCACATATACCAAGACTGCAATCAGGAACATTAAGACCTGCATTAAGAGCCTTTACTGAACTAATAACACGTTTATTAGAACTGGCAAAGTCTTCTAATGCTTTGTCTCTTTCCTTTTTAGACAGTTTTGAATGAAATGTAACGCATTCAGTTCCAAGGGCTTCTTGCAGTTTTTCTGCAAACTCAATAGACTCACTAAATACCAATGCTTTTCTGTCTAAGAATTTTTTAATTATCTCATTGGTCATTTTGACTTTATTTATAGCATTGTAGCAGATCTGTTTTCTCTTTTGCATAGTTGTATAGAATATGTTTGCCCATTTTGCTTTCTCTTTATCACGAGATCTTCGCCATTTAGTAGCATTGGCAAACGCACTGTATACTCCTCCCAAATGAGAAGCAGCCTGATTGTAAAGCTTATCCACCCTTTGATATTGAAGAGCTTCGAGGGCTGTAAAACTTACACCTAAATTGTAGACCCTATGTTTTGATACCAACTCTAATTTGCTGGCTTTTCTAAGGTCTGTTTTCATTAATATAGGTGAAAAAGATTCTAAGTATTCTCGATACTCTTCATTCTCAGGGGGAGTAGCAGTTAGACAATAAATAGTCTCCCAGTTATTGTATTCGTAAAAATTACGATACACATGAGATAGAGTAGTGTGTACCTCATCTACTACAACTATAGACCATTTCTGATTTGATAGTTTGTAAGCAGATTGGATACACATAAACTTTACTCTTGGCAGAAGATGAGATAATCCCCATTTTCTGAACTCGTTAACCCATTCATTGTCTCTCAAGTTTTCCGTTGGCACTATAACAAGTGCCTTATTACTTTCTGACATGTTTAATACATGCTCAATTGCCATAATACCTATCCTGGTTTTACCAAGACCAGTAGCAGCAATTGAAGTACCTTTCATGCCATTTTCTTTCCATGTATTAAAATGTAATTGTTGCTCAGTGTCTTTTTCTATATTCAGATTTAATGTTTTCTGCATAATTGTCTACATAATAAAGTACATGACCAGCATATTCTGTATATAAATAAGAATTTTTGTACTGGTATTCTTTCTTTTTTTCTTCTACTGCTTTTTTATAGGCAGCTCTAAACTCAGCAAGCTCTTGTTCGTCAAGAGCAAGCTCGGTTATAAATTTCATATGTCCCATTGGAATAGTGTAAAGTTAATTATTTTTCCCATTTATCACTAATATTCGGATCAGCTTTTAACAATCCAGACGGAAGTATTTCGGTACCAGCCTGTTCCATCAATTCTGCCATAACTATTTTCCATTCATCAGCTTGCTCTGCTTTGCAGATTGTGTCAATTTGATCATGCACTGTCATTACAACTTGTACATCAAATCTTGGATTTGCTTTTAAATACTCTCGTATTTTAACAAGAGCAAGTTTGGTCATATCAGCACCAGTACCTTGAATAGGAGTATTTTTACTTGCTCGTTCAATAGAACCTAACTCTCCTAGTTTAGTACGATCGTTAGCTATACTAGCAAACCAGTTCTCAAACCATCTGATACGTCTGAATGGAGAATAAGTACGGATATGTCCTCTAGTCTTACCATATGTACCAAGCGCTTCTAAAAATTTACCAATTGAAGGAAACGCTTGAAAGTATTTAGCAATAAGATCTTCAGCCTCTTCATTTGAAATATCAAGCGTCCATGCTAGTTTATGTGGGCCCATACCATAAGCAAGACCGAAATTTACGGTCTTTACATTGGTTCTAAGTTTTTTATGCCCAGGACAATCACATTTTTGCCTGCTTTTCAGATAAACACAATCATCTTCTGCAGCATCTATCCATTCTTCTCCGTATACAAGATCAGCACATACTGAGTGGAGGTCTTGACCTTCTTCAAGAACTTTATGCCATACAGGGTCTTTAGAACCTTCAGCTATGATACACAACTCTTGAGAACTGTAATCAGCAGAAACATAAACATAACCTTCATTTGCAACAAAACAGTTTCTGAATTTATTGTCAGCAGGGATCTGTTGCATATTAGGAGAATTACTGGCCACACGACCAGTATTCAATATTTGATTGAAACTAGTATGTATTCTACCATCTGCACGTACATTCTTTAGAAATTCTTCACCATAACTGGTTGCAAGTTTCATAGACTCCTTATATTTTATATACTGACCTATGATAGGGAATTTCTTAGAATGTATTATTATCTCTTTGCCGTTAACATTCTCAAGTTCAGGTAAATAAGTTTTAAATACTTTAAGAACTTGAGTAGGGCTAGACCATTTGATATCGATCTTACGTAGCTCTTCTACAGGCGTAAACATATCTGCTTGAATATATTCTGCTTTGAATTTGTTTAATCTAGGATCATTCAATACAGCAGTATCAAGTTCTTTTTCGAGTTTTAAAGCTTCTTCGTAAGAATTACTTGCAATGTCTTTCCATCCAGAAATATCCAACGGTATGCCATTGTATTCAATATCAGCAAATGCAAGAGCTGCATTATTCTCAAGCTCTAATACTTTTTCAAGCTCAAAAGATTGAATAGATTGTAATTGCATTTTACGCATTGCACATAAGTATTTAACATCATTGGCACCATAGACTATCTGATCCTTGTTAAATGGTTGACCTGCAAGATTGATAAATCTATTAAGTACTTCTTTATCCATGAATAGACCTAAATACCTGTTAGCCAGGTCTTTAAGTCCATAACCATAATTTTGTTTACCGCAATGAATAACTTGCTCTGCAAGCATAGTGTCATGGACATTCTCAAGTTCGATATCTGCCCATTTTTTAATCACTTTATAATCAAATTTTACATTATGCAATATTTTAATAATGCTTTTACTCTCTAAAATATTTCTAAATGGTTCTATAGAAACATAACGAGTGTCGATTACAAATTGATTTACCTCATCACCTATTTGAAACATTATCATTTTCTTAGTAAGAAAATCAAATCCTTCAGTTTCAGTGTCTACACCAAGTATATCTTGATTTTTACAATATTCAACAGCCGTTTCGATAGTGCATTTATCAGCAAAATCACGTTTTATTGCTTCATCAGGGCCTATAAAATAGATCATTATGTTTTATTTAAAAATCTACCCTTGAGTTCTGTTCCTGGTTCGGACGAATCAAACTCAGAATAGAATTTATAAGTATTGTTTTCTTTTTTAAAAGTCACAGTATAACTTTTATTATCTATACCATTTTCAAACAGCATAGAAATTGCTTCTATCGACTCTACAGTTTCATTTGTATCTGAGTCTATTTTATGGACACGGGAGAATGCACAGAAAGCAATGTATTTAGGGTCAGCAATATCAATTATATTTTCTATCTCTTTTGCCATAACTTCTTTATTTTCTAAATATGCTTCTGGTAATCTTACAAGTTTTGCTCTATTGTTTTGAAGTCCTAAAAATACAACAGGAATAGCATCTTCTTCTTTTTCAATATCAAAATACTTTTTGATAACTCTCAATTTAAATTCTGAAAAGTTCATAATTATTATAATTAAATAAGATTAAAAACGGGAGAAGGATTTCTCCTCCTCCCTTAAATAATTTAAAATGGTAGCTTAGGTTTATTGAATGAATTACGTAGTTGCTCTTCTATTCTACTAGGTGTAACAATAGCTTTAAATGTAATATACCCTAGAAATAATATTGCCATCATTATTATAAACATTGTAAAGAAAATTACAACGTCATACGCAATTCCAACTAAAGTTATTTTATGCGGAGGTACATTTACAATAAGATCTAAACAAACCATTATAAAAGAACTACTTAATAATACATATATAGTTATATATAAACCATATATTAATTTAGATAATATATTCATGATCATTCTATTATATCAGCATTTATTAAATTATTTTTAAAAGCTTGTATTTCACGTTTAGTAGCAGGACCACATCCTTTTATACCTTCCAGATCTTTGTCTACATTAAGATCCAATAACTCTTGCAGTGAATATACATTTACTTTAGATAAAGCTTCTTTAGCTCTTTTGCTAAGTGCCTCAAACTCAATATAGAAACTAAGTACATTAAGTGCTTTAGCATCATCTACAGTAAAATCTTTTCCTGATTCTACTACAGTTTCTTCTTCTAGATTATCTAAAGCTGTATCAAGTATTTCTCTTGTTTCAATGTCTATTCTGTTTCCATAAATAAACATTGCAATTAAAACAAGCGCTCCTATTAAAACTATTATACCAAGTATTGTCATTATTTCTCTAATTTTTGTTTAAGATCTATTACTAATTTTTCTAATATTGCTGCAAATGTTTTAGTGTCGAGATCACTAAGTTTTATTGAGATAGTTTTGTCTTTTGGGCCTTTACTATGCATTTGTCTTTCTGCTTTATTTAGAATATCATAGAAATCCCCTGGATTATCTGTGCTCAATAAGTTTTTAAGTGTTTGCTCTGCATCTTCTACATTTGACTGCTCTTGCTGCGGTATTTTAAGTGTAATATTTAAAGTAAATGAAAAAGGCAGCTCTTTTTCTATCACATGTTCTGCTACTTCTTGTAATTCTTCATACGATTTCTTTAGGTTTTTTAATTTTAATAATTCTTCATAAAGTTTTTTAGCTTTTTCTAAATCTTTTTCAAAAGTCATCTTCTTCTAATTCTAAATGTTGTTTAAATTTCTCTTTATCAAACTCTATAGCGTCTACTACTGTGCTTGCTATTTTGGATTTAAGATCAGCTAATAGATCTTCTTTCAAAGCTTTAGCCATACTAATACTTTCTGTAAAAACAATAGCTCTAGCAATGCACATACCTAAATAAATATGATAAGAAGTAATACTATTTTCTGTTTTCGGATTATCAGGTAGTATATACTCATCTATTTCATCTTTAAAAGAATTAAATACTCTTTCAATTACTTCTGATTTAGATCCTCCTATTTTCTTTTCTTTAAAAAGCATTTCTTCTATTTTATCTGTAAGTTCTTCAGAAAATCCAAAAGATTCAGATAAAGTATTTGCGTTGTGTTTTAATTCTAATTTCATTTTTTAATTTATATTAAACATTATATAGATTAACATTACGGTCATTAAGTTCATCATAAACCACATAGGATATGCGTATTTCTTGAATCGTAATGTGTTGCGCTTGTCCCAGCGTCTTACTTGATAGCGTTTCATCTTAGTGTTTTTCCGAAGGTAATTCCGAACCCTTATCTTCTTTGGTGTCAAGGCTTTCAGAATGTTTTTCGTTTGTCAATTCCGTAGCTGGTTCAACGCAGAATCCGCAGGTCTGTTTGTCCCGTTGCATTTCATCCCAGCATTGAAGGAAGGCTTTTATTTCTTTTTCAACAACCACTCTTGATGTCCATAAATGGTCATTTCCCTCTACTTTAGGAAAAAGTTCATTAGCCCGTTGTTCCGCTTGTTCTCTTGTTTTCATTTTAATTGGTTTTTGTTTTAGCACCATCTTTCAATGGTCTAGCTGACAACTCCTCAACGT